>ENA-OSEO01000338-OSEO01000338.1-sediment-metagenome-genome-assembly--contig:-NODE-338-length-126983-cov-5.961515_pt1 | contig 126983 bp, 110 predicted proteins | sample MGYA00237883_ERZ534232 | MGnify/ENA metagenome assembly ERZ534232
CTACGACAGACGTTAAAATACTATTCAAACCCCTGCGCAGAACCTTTCTCGACAAACCTCATGAATACATCGGGCTAGAAGTTCGGTAGTCGTTTTCTTGCAGACATAAGCCACCTTTTCGTTGGTCGCAAGAATAGTCCCTTGGGGGTCTATCAACATCGCCGCGTTCTTGGCCGCGTCTAGGGCTGTGCGCACATCAGGTTCTACCGTTGGTGATGACGCCGTCAAATCCCCGGTTGTAACTTTCTCAGCTTCCAATACGGCAAATCGCTTGCGCAACTCCCTCAATTCCTTTATGAGTTGCTCTTTGGACTTTTCTTCATCGTTCATTATTCTTTTCTCCACCCAAAACGAAATTATTGGCAAGGCAGAGTCACATTTTATCTAAAATCTATAGAAGCTTACACGCCTTGCTCCTCCCGAAAACTTGCGGATCCCACAAGCGAATCGGTCAGTGATACATTGACTTGCTCAGGCGGTGACTGCCAGAGGGGGATTACTATTGAAAGATCAACGGCTGCGAAAATAAGCAGCTCTATTTGGACAAGACAAATAGCGCTGCATTATCTCTTGAAGCTCACCGATACCCATTAATAAAAATGAGAACTCCTGTAACTCCACCTATGTTTGCCAAACCGGCGCCTATGTGGTTGCCGACGACTATCTTGGGTATCTTTTGGGGAGGAAACAGTTTGAGTCTTGCGATCGTTCTGCAGGTTTCGCTCAGACTCTCGTCCGCTTTCATCTAAATTGCTTCTATTCGGATCACGCTTATGCAAAGATCTTCTGAGAATTGCACTTCCCCCACTTAATTGCACAGATTCACTCTTGAGGCTTTTAATTTGATCGACTTGACTATTTCCCATTCTTTCATTAAGCGTAAGATTCATGCTTTCAGTAACAGGAGAAGCGCCCGGTTGATTATTAGCGCTTGCCGGCGCCCATATGGAAAGCGTGAATAATCCGCCAAAGATTATTGTGATAGCAATTAATTTAAAGCTCATTGCTTTACCTCCATTATAGCCATACAATCTCTTTTAGCGCAATTTCGATGCCATCCCTCCGTGAAGTTTTCTGAAAAAAGGGATTTGGACGCTTAACAATTGGAAAATATTGAGAGTTACGGTCTTGTTCCTCTGTTAATCTACCTCTTTTAGTTTATTTAAATATAACGCAAGACTCGGAATGAAAGCTATGTTGAAAAAAAAGTTTTCATCTATGAAATAATATTTTAAATAATTGTGAAAAAATCTTTCAGTAGCTGCTGTCCTTGTTTTAGCTTAATTCAACGGCTATCATTGGCCAGCGTATTATTCACCCTATTGCTGTATAGACAGTTGAATATTAGTGGCTAAAATTTTCTCAGGAGGTTATGGATCTGACATAATCATATTTTTGTAAGGAGAGGTGGTCAGGGATGATTGGAAGATCGAGAATTGAAAAGGAATACATTGAAGTAAAGGACGCAGATGGATACAGATACATTTGTCCGCCCTACGCAATAAAAGACTATAAAAAGCCGACGGCAAAGGAATTGAACCATTGTTCAAGAATATTAACAAAATCTAAGTTTGGGCGTTCATGATGACGTGTACGGAGTATTAGCGCCTTCAAGTAGATCATAACCGGGAGCGGAAAGCACAAAGATTTTCTTCAACGGATAGAGCTAACGTTTTTTGTTATGCGAAAGACAGACTTATAAAATCCTATTTTACTATTCCCCTGTGGGCAGGGCGAGGCAGTAAGAAGTGGGTGCGGGAAATTGGACAGGCTGTTAAGGTGTAATCCTCAGGAGAGGAGAACAAGACACAATGAGCAAGAGAAGACGATTTTCCGCAGAGTTCAAAGCCAAGGTAGCTCTTGACGCCTTTTCCGGTGAGATGACGCTCACCGAGTTGGCCAGCAAATATGGTGTGCATCCCAACATGATTTCAGCGTGGAAGCGTCAAGCCAGAGAAAGCATCGTGGAATCCTTTAGCGGCAAGGCAGTGGTCAGGAAGGACGACCAGGAGGCAGAGATCAAGGATCTGCACGCTAAAATCGGTCAGTTGACCGTGGAGAATGATTTTTTGCAGAAGGCCTTCGCTCGTCGGTGAGTCGTGAGCGGAGGCGGCGGATGGTCGAGCAAGAACATCCAAGGCTCAGTATCACGCGCCAATGCCTGCTTTTGGGTTTGAAGCGCTCCACGTATTACTATCAGCCCAAGGACGAGAGTCCGTTCAACCTGCGCTTGATGCGGCTGATCGATGAGCAATTTTTGGAGACGCCGTTTTATGGGACACGGCAGATGAAACGGCATTTGGTCAACGAGGGCTATCCAGTGGGGCGGCGCAGGGTCAAACGCCTCATGAGAAAAATGGGACTTATGGCGGTGTATCAGAAACCCCGAACAAGCGTACGCAACGCCGAACATACGGTTTATCCGTATCTTCTGCGAGGTCTCACGATTGAGAAGCCCAATCAGGTGTGGTGTTCTGACATCACCTACCTGCCCATGAAGCGGGGCTTTCTCTACCTTGTTGCGGTTATGGACTGGCATAGCCGCGCGGTTCTGGCCTGGCGGCTATCCAACACGATGGACGCCGATTTCTGCGCAGCCGCTCTGGAGGACGCGTTAGGCCGGTACGGAGCGCCGGAAATCTTCAACACGGATCAGGGGAGTCAGTTTACAAGCGCACTGTTTACCGAAACGCTCAAAGACGCCGGGGTACGAATTTCCATGGATGGAACAGGCCGCTGGATGGACAACATTTTCATTGAGCGCCTGTGGCGTTCGGTGAAATGCGAATGTGTCTACCTGCGTGAATTTGAAACCGGGACCCAGGCCAGAGAGGAACTTGACGCCTGGTTTAATTTTTACAACTGGAAGAGGCCGCATTCTGTCTTTGACGGCAAACGGCCCATGGAAGTATATTGTGGTCACCGGCCAGGCAACGGGGGGCATGCCCCCCGTTGCCTGGATAACCTCAAGGCGGCGTAACCCATGAGTCGGATTCCACCTTATTTATGCCGCCACTCTGTCCAACCAACCGGGACCACTTCTGTATGGTGAAGAAGAAATACGCCGCCATTCGTTATTTCGGAATTATCTGGCCAGTTTTGACTCCAATTCTTTGACCTTGTTCCTCATGTAATAAATCGCCTCCAGCCTCCTGATCAACGGAGCTCCGCGATCATACCCGTATCTAGGCATTCGATGAAGATCATATTCTGTGATGTAAAGATTTATTTCTTCCGGGCTCAACCATTTATACTCGCTTTGCTGAAAGGCTCGTTCGGCCTGTCTGGCCTTATTGAGTTGATCCATGAGGGCTTGTCGCGCTTGCTGGGCAGGCGTGAGTCGCAATGGCTCTGGAGGGGGAGGAGCACTTTCAAGTCCAGAAGCAGGCTCAGACGCCCGCAAATTTTTTTCAGGAGAAGTTGGTTTTTGATCCGGTGAATGCGAGAGTGAACCCTCGGGTTGTTTAGTGGTAAACTTGAACACCTCCACGTGAATGTCTTTGGGTACCTCAGAGATGACATTCGTCACATGCACGATTCCATATTCATCCACCCATTTATAATATGTTTCTGCAGCCGCAACGCTTGCGCACGCCACAAGCCAAACAATCAGGCTTGTTGTAAGGAAATATCGTCTCACTTCGGCCTCCTTTTTATATTCATTTTTATATTCACTAAAAATGATTTATACAATTTTCATTAACCAGACAAAACGACCCGCGAAAATAAGATAATGATTCGATGAAGAGAGCGCAAATACGGCCACGTTTGTCATATTCCTGTTCAAGACTCGCTTTTGACATCTCCACGCCATATGTAGGGCATCGTTTATTTGTTTTTGTCCGCCTTTAGAGATTAGCTCAATCCTTAAACATAAGAGGCCTGTACTTGGTTTGAGATTTGCTTGATAAGCATAGAGAAACTATTTTTCAGTGTAACCGATATGCATGGGAAAGCCCTTCTAAGATTCAGTTTTCGATGATTTAGGAAAAACGCAACTTGCAGCGCTTTTCGGAGATCTGAAACAGAGGGACGATTCACCATGTTGCCGCCTGCAAACAAAATGTATCGCGATGTCTGGGTTGAACGAGCTATTTAAAGAATGGCAAAATTTTCTAGTATAATATAGAAGAATGTGATGTGGCCCGATTTTTCCAATTTTCGAAGTCTGCATCGCTTGAGTCAACAATATTCATCTGCGAAGAGTGTCGTTCTCGTGGTATTGACACACATACGTGTTAACAGACCCTAAGTAGCTGGTCTCGAACGTGGATGGTGAAATGTTCTGAAAGATCGGGGGCGTCAGTGCGGGCTCTATTGCTTCACACCGAGATATGGTATGCAGCCTGAGGATTTATGATGTCACAAAAATCAGCCTTTGTATTTAGCGAGCTCTTCGAACAGTTCCAGGCGCATGAGAATTACCCGTGGTTGTTTGCACGCTCTCGGGTCACTTATGACCTATGCCGCGCTAACGGCCTGATAAAAGACGGGAACACGAAAGTAGTTAATCCTATCCACGCAACTCGGGATCAGCTTGCGACCTATCACAAAAGAGCTTACTTAGACCTGTTACTGCGGGCCAATGTGGGTGTATTCGAGGAAGCAATGTTGAAAAACGGATTGGGTACACTCGAGTGCCCTGTGTATAAAGGTTGTTTTGAATACCACTCGCTCGCAGTTGGGGCCACAATTAACGCTGCGCAGTTATTGCAGGAGGGAGTGGACGTGGTTTTCAGTCCTACCGGGGGCTTTCATCATGCGGGGCCGGATTTCGCTTCAGGCTTCTGTTACTTAAACGATATCAATATAGCCCTTAACCTGCTGGTGGAAGAAGGTCATCGCGTTTTTTATGTGGATATTGACGCGCACCATTGCGATATGGTTCAGGATGCCTTTTATGAAGATGATCGGGTACTTACCTTGTCTTTTCATGAAAGCGGCAAATCCCTGTTTCCCTGGGCGAGTGGGTTCGAAACAGAACTGGGTAGGGGCAAAGGGGAAGGTTTCTGCGTCAATGTGCCGCTTCCGGCAGAGACCGATGACGAGTCTTTCCTGTGGGCGTTTACCTCTGTGTTTCCTCCGCTTTGTCAGGCGTTTGAGCCTGATATGCTTGTGGCGGTATTAGGAGCCGACACTCTTTATTCCGACCTTAATTCTCATCTCCGGGTCACCAACAGCGGGTACTGCCAGGCTGTCAAACTGATTAGCCAACAGAGACATAAGCTTTTGGCGGTAGGCGGTGGGGGTTACAACCTGGATAGTCTGTCTCGCGCTTGGACATTAGCCTGGGCCATCATCAGTGGATTTTCAATTGAAGATGAGAGTGAATTTTCATTTGGTGGGCAGTTTTGGGGGGATCGCATCGCTTCACTTCGTGACCGTCCGCTTTTCATTCCGTCGGACACGCGCGAAGCAAACAGGAGGGAATGCGAACGTGTAGTAAATTACATTGAGAAAAATGCGTTTCCATTCCATCATATAGCCAGGTGAACAGGAACGCCTCGCTTTACTGATGTATAAGAGCGCTCATAATCTTTCGCGGACCAATTTATCCACAACCGAGGGATCCAGGAGTGTAGAGGTGTCACCGAAATCCCCTGTCTCAGCGGTGGCTATTTTTCTAAGAATGCGTCGCATTATCTTACCGCTCCGAGTTTTAGGAAGGGCTTCGGTCCACTGGATTTTGTCTGGCGCCGCAATGGGGCCAATGACTTTTTTGACGTGTTGTATGAGGGCCGCCCTAAGATCGTCATTCGCGGTTATTCCAGGATTTAGCGTCACAAAGGCGTATATAGCCTCCCCTTTTATTGGGTGAGGATAACCAACAGCGGCCGCTTCAGCCACAGCTGGATGGGCTACGAGCGCGCTCTCCACCTCTGCGGTGCCCAATCGATGTCCGCTGATATTGATGACATCGTCTACGCGCCCGGTGATCCAATAATACCCGTCCCCATCCCTGCGACACCCGTCGCCAGTAAAATAATAGCCAGGGATTTGGCGGAAATAGGTGGCCTTAAAGCGTTCGGGAACACCGTATATACCGCGAGCTATTCCCGGCCATGGCTTTTTTATGCACAGGAAGCCTTCGCCCTCTCCGGAGACTTCTCGACCATGGTCATCGAGAATTGCTGGCTCGATACCCGGAAGGGGCAACGTTGCTGATCCTGGCTTGAGTGGAACTGCCCCCGGAATGGGCGAGATGAGAATCCCGCCCGTTTCTGTCTGCCACCATGTGTCCACAATTGGGCAACGCTTTTCTCCGACAATGGTATAGTACCAAAGCCAGGCTTCAGGATTAATAGGCTCTCCCACAGACCCCAGTATGCGAAGGCTTGATCTATTTCGCCTTTTTACCCATTCGTCCCCCTCTTTCTTGATTGCCCGTATGGCGGTGGGGGCTGTGTAAAACGTGTTAACCGAATATTTTTCCACTACGTCCCAAAACCGATCATATCGGGGGTAGCTGGGAACTCCTTCGAACAGGACACTCGAGGCGCCTGAACATAAAGGTCCGTACACAATGTAGCTGTGTCCCGTGACCCAGCCGATGTCCGCCGTGCACCAGTATGTATCATTTTCGTGATAATCGAATACCAACTGAAAGGTATATGTTACATAGAGCAGGTATCCGCCGGTCGTGTGAATCAGCCCCTTGGGCTTACCCGTACTGCCGGAAGTGTACAAAATAAAAAGAGGGGCTTCCGCATCCATCCATTCGGGTTCACAATATGAAGCTATATCGTCTCGCCTCATCTCCAGATGGTACCAGACATCCCGACCAGGTTTCATGGGGACGTCCCATCCCACACGCTTGACTACGATCACCTTCGTTACAGGGGGGCAATCGGCGATGGCTTCATCTGCGTTGCGCTTCAACGTTATAATCTTTCCGGCTCTGAAGCCACCGTCACTTGTGATAAGCAATTTCGCCCCGCAATCTTGAATTCTATTACGCAAAGAATCGGCGCTGAATCCTCCGAACACGACGCTGTGGACGGCGCCTATGCGGCTGCAAGCAAGCATGGCCACTACCAACTGTGGTAGCATTGGCAGATAAATGGCTACGCGGTCTCCCTTCCGGACTCCATGTTTTTTCAAGACATTTGCGAACTTGTTTACTTCATAGTAGAGCTCCTGATAAGTGAAGGTAGTGCTGTCGCCGATCCGTTCACCCTCGAAAATTATTGCAGCTTTATTTTTACGCCAGGTCGATAAGTGCCTGTCCAAACAGTTATAGGAGACATTCAACTGGCCTCCCTGGAACCATTTTATGTGAGCTTTAGCAAAATCGTAATCAAGCACAGTGCTCCATTTTTTTCGCCAATCTAAGAGTTCTTCCGCCTTTTGGCTCCAGAACGCTTCCGGATCCTGAACAGACCTTTCCCAAAGAGATTTGTACTCCCTCAGGCTTTTATGGGCGGCGCGTTCTAAAAAGTCTTTTGGGGCCTTGTACACTTTTTTCAAAGCGGTTTGCTCTTTGCTATCACTCATATTTGATCCTTCACTCTCGAAATTGTTAGTATCCCTGCTTGCGCTCTTATCCGACCATAGGGCCGTACATTGCGGAAATTTGATCTTCAGAAACTTGTCTCAGGGCGCTCCCGTAGACTTCTTCAATGGCTTCCATGAAAAGACGGTGGCGGACCAAAATCCTGCTTTCATAGTCGCTGACCAGATCTTGCAGCTCAACAATGAGAAGCCGGTACCGTTCATCGCTCAAAGCCTTGGCGATAGTCTCCAGATCCTGGGCATGTCCTTCGGAAATTATCGTGGGCCCTGCTCCTATAAGGACATTCCAGCCTGCGGCTATGGTGATGCCCAGAGTTTCCATCGTGGGGATGTGTTTCTCCTTGATGAATAGATCATATTGTTCTGCGCATCCAGGATTGATATTCCAGGATTGATTAAATTTGACAATAGTAGGGGGGGGAGTTCGTCCATGCTCCTTGGCGACCCTGCCTGTTGGGGCCAATACACGACTCATGTAGTTCTGAGCAAAGTTTGCAAGCCGACCATGCAAAATTTTGAATTCATCGCTGATCAGCAGGCGTTCGATGCTTTGGATATCCTTCGCTCTTCCTTCGCTGATGATATGGGGCCCTTTGCCGACAAGAATATACCAACCAGATACTACCTCTATACCCAATAATTTTAAAGTTGGCAGGAACTCTTCGCGTATAAAATCAGAGTATTCCGTCTTCCTCCCTGGAATCAGGTCCCAGTATTGATTAAATTTGACGACCATTTTTTTCTCCATATCAGCGGGATGTTGAAAAAAAGTGTTAATAAATAGCCGACGATTTTCAGAGAAATCAGTCTATGATAGTAGTCAGCGGCATCCAATTACCTGCTTCAAGGTCCAAATCAACGCAATTTCTTTCCTCGCAATTTCAGTACACTGAACAGCCAGACGCCGCCCGCTCCCCGGAACAGCTCTTTTTCAATTTCTACCCGGTTTTTACGGATTCCTTCGAGACGCTTGGGTACAAAGAGCGGAATGTAGGGGAGGTCTTTCATGAGTATTTCCTGCATTTCGAGTACGGCTCTGCGTCTTGTTTTCAGGAACATGGCCGAGGCCTGGAACTCCGCCAGCTCGTCGAAAGCATTATTACTATACCCGGTGTAATTCCAAGGATTGGATCCATGAAGAGAAGAACTGAAAAACCTTCTCAAGTAGTCAGGGTCGGTGGGAAGACTCCTCCATCCCAGTATGTACATATCGAACTTTCTTCCCTCCCTGACCTCCGCAAGCAGCTTGGCGAACGGCTCCTGCTCCCAGCGAGCCGGAATTCCGAATTCCTGAAGCCATTGCTGAATAACTTGCCCTGGCGTGGCCATTTCAATATCGTACCCCGCGGTTGGCGTGAGGATGGTCAGCGGGGGGATTGAACCGCCATCCGGGAAGATGAGTCCTTCGCCTTTCTGAATCTTTCCCCGATCATTCACCGGAGGTTTGTTCCAGCGGTATCCGGCGTCGGATAATATCTTGTACGCTGTCTTGATTCGTTCGTCCCTACTGATGCCTTGGCCATATTTGGGCGTGTTGGGATTGAAATAGAATTCGTTGTTAGGCGGGACAACAGTGTCCAATCTTACTCCAAAGCTGTGGATTACCCGCTCAACGATGAAGTCCTTATCGATCAAATAAGCGACCGCCTCTCGGAAGGCGCGATCAGACATGGGTGGTTTGCGAAGGTTGAAGGCAAGATAGCGATAGCCGTTGTCAAGCGAGTCCACCAGTTCTATATCAGGATCGTTTCTGAACTCCTTCACAAAGGCGTGGCTTATTCCCTTCCAGAGAAAGTCTATTTTGTTTTCTTTGAGCGCCAGAGTGGCGGCTTCGAGTGAATCGTACCGTTTCAACATCAGCGTATCGATATAAGGGCCGACGGTTTTGCCTGCTATGGTTTCTCCCTGCGCGAAAAAATCAGGATTTTTGTCCAGAATTATGTGGCTTCTCTTTTTCCATTCCTTGAAGATAAAAGGGCCGATACCAACGGGCTTGCTTACCTGATGAGTCTGTACTATCTCACGCGCGCGTTCCAGCGCCGTAGCGTCGCTCTCATACAGTTCCATCCCGCTTTCGCCTGTATCAGCCGGACTTATTCCACTGAGAGCTCGCTCGGCCTCCTGAGCCACTGGTTCCCACTGTTTTTTGGAAACGACCCAGGAGGTCAGCGTTCTGGAGTGGAAAATAGCTTCGGGTTTATCAAACGTGAGGCGGACGGTTCGCTCGTCCGGAGCTTCAATCTTGGTGATAAAACTCCAGTACTCATAGTAACGGGGTATTTGAAATCTTTTGAATAGCCGTGCGGTAAAAACAACATCTTCCGCCGTGAATTCCGAACCGTCATCCCACTGGGCCTGCCTGAGATGAAAGGAAACCGTGCGCTTTTGGAGATCGTACACCGGCTGGTCGGCCGCCAGCCAGGGAATGAGCTCCTGCGTTTTAGGATCGATCAAATAGAGCGGCTGATAAAGTAATCCGGTAATGCGTCTGGTCCACGCGTCCGTGGCTTGGAAAGGATTAAGGCTTCTGGGCTCCCCCAGGACTCCTACTCTCAAAAGATTTTCAGCCTGGGCAGTAGCATTCAAACCCAGAATAATAAAAACCGCCGTGATGGACACGGTAATAAAATCAAATCGTCTATTGCCTCGACCGGTCGAGTGTTTGCTTCTCATGGCGTACTCCTCTTTCTGAGTCAGAACCGATCAGCGTCTACGTTTCACTCAGCGTGGTAGTATTTGTTAATGAGGCAAAAGCCATGCCACCCATCCTCCGGACCCAATCATAAATGCGCTGCGTTTAAGAAAATCAGAAGTTTTAATTTAATATGTTACAAGCTGTTCGCAGCTTATATCCTGGCGCCTTTTGTATCCCCCTGTCTTTGGTATTTAAGCTGGATAATTTTTATCCGTACGCGACTCATAAGGCGCCTACTATTTATCCGGTCTCTGGAATATGGGTAGTGATTCAAATTAAAAATATTAACGTATGTTTTGAATAATAATCGGCTTTTTCTCCCGAAAATACCTAAAATTTATTATAGAATAATTTATGCTTAAGGGCAAATTACAAGGCGATTGCTACGTCACCTGGATAAACGCGATGGCATATCCGTTGCTATGTATTAATATGTCATAATAGAAGAGCTTAAATTAAACCAACGTTTCGACCGTTTTGAGGCGAGAATCGATTCGCATGCGGATAGGTTTGAGGAGTGGATCTGATGCCTCCCAAGAAAAAACTTCCCTTGCTGGATAAGGGAGACATACTAAACAACAAATGGGAAATACTGGACCACATCGCCACCGGCGGTATGGCCGAGATCTACCGCGCCCGCCAGATAAAGCTGGAACGACAGGTCGCGGTCAAGATTCTTTCCCAGGAATTCCTCGCTTCGATCGAAGAAGACGAAGATGAAATGCAGTCGGTTCTGGATCGTTTTTTTCGCGAGGTGCGGGCCATGGCTCAGGTTCGTCATCCCAATGTGCTGCAGGTCTATGATCAGGACAGGGCGGAGATAACTATAAAAGAAGCGGTACATTCGGTTGAATATATCGCCATGGAGTATATCGCGGGCCCTAATTTGCGGTCGACCATGCCGGCCGAAGGCCTTGAACGAGAGGGCGATGACAAGATTAAAAAGTGGATTCGTAATTACTTTATTCCGGTTTTGAATGGAGTGGAAGCCATCCACGCTTTAGATATTGTACACCGCGACCTTAAACCGGAAAATATCCTCATTGACGGGTTCACGCCCAAGATTACTGATTTCGGCTTGGCCGGAGGCGCGAGGTGGCGACGTGTTACGCAATCCTATCACATTTTCGGAACCGCCCCTTATCAAGCCCCCGAGCAGTTTGTGGACATGGCTGAGACAGATGGCCGCGCGGATATTTATTCGCTCGGGAAAATACTGCTCGAAGCCATCGCCGGAACCCTGACCAAAGAAACAGCGTATGTATTCAAGACAGCCCAACTGAAGGATCCTGAAACGCCCCTTCTGAAAAAGCTGGATCGGACCATACGGCAGGCGACCGCCGAAAATCTAAGCGAGAGAATATCCACCGTGCAGGTGCTGCGTCAGGAGCTTCTCGATATTCTGGGTGAGGATGTCCCCTCTGCCGGCGCAGGCGCTCAAGCCGTCGATCACAAAACCCGTAAACGCAATCAGCGCATATTCGTGGGTTTCCTCGTAGTGGCGTTCTTAGCCTCTATCCTTATTCATATCTTCTATCATCGAGAGCAATCAGTTCCACCTTCTCCCGATACCCGGCCCACGGTTACCGAGACGGCTCCTCCCGCTCCGTCCGAAACGTCCGCAGCCCCTCAAATTCAGCCGCCCGTATCGGCTGAAACGTCCTCAAGGGCAAGGGCTCGGGACGGCGCGCTCATGGCTTTGATTCCAGGTGGAGAGCTAACCATGCCGGAGGGCGAAGCGACACAGGCAGAAAAAAACATCACAGTAGCGCCGTTCTATATGGATGAGACCGAGGTCACCAACCACCAATACGTGATCTTTTTAAACAGCGTACGCTCCAGGATCAAGGTGGAAGGAGAAGTGGTAAAGTCCGGAGCGGAGATATGGCTTCTTTTAGGTCCTGTTTCCAAAGGATATGAACCGATTGTTTTCAGGAATGACGCGTTCGAGATTCAAGATCCCACCTTTGCATCCAATCCGGTGGTGAGGGTTACCGGGTACGGGGCCACAGCCTACGCTCGCTATTATGGCCGCAGACTCCCCACCCGGAGCGAGTGGTTGTACGTTCAGGAACATGGCGCGATCAAGGAACAGGCGCCTCCGGTTGAGGAGCCCGATCTCAGAGATATGATGGCGGAAATGATGCGGAAAAGCGCCCCTTCAACCGCTCCTCAACAGCCAAAGGAGCCAAATAGGATCGCGCCGGTGAGCCTGTTTCTGGCTGACAAGTTCGGAATCAGGGGATTGACTGCCAACGCGCGGGAATGGGTACGACTGGACGGTGAAAAGGAAGAGCAATACATGGTGTTTCCCACAGCCGTGTCCAGGAATCCCTGGGAAGCGTTTGACAACGTGGGCTTCCGCTGCGCTGTCGGCGTATCGGTCCTGTCCGACGCTAAATGATCACGAAGCAGTGCAGGCGTCGACCAAACAGGCTAGTCTCGGAAAAACTCAGTCGACGCGCGCCAGCACAACCGAGATGTTGTCTCGTCCGCCCTTTCTATTGGCTTCTTCAATAAGCTTCATTACAGACAGTTCCAGATCACCGCCACATTCTCGTAGGATCTCATATATTTCCCGGTCGGTCAGCATGTCGGTGAGCCCATCGGAACAGAGCAGGAACAAGTCCCCTTTCATTATCGCCACATGATTCACATCCGGGATCGGCTCATCGGAGACGCCCACCGCCTGCATGAGCATGTGCGACCTTTGGAGCGGCTCGCTATTGTCTTCGCCACTCCGGGGAGCACGAATAGAAAGGTCGATAGTATGGTCGGCTGTTATCTGACTGAGCCCGTTCCTCACCAGATAAGCCCGGCTGTCACCCACGTGACAAATGTAAGCGTCAGCTCCTTTAACCACCAGTTCGACAAGCGTTGTGCCCATGTCGGCGAGGGTATCATCCGCCTGCGCCTTTCTTTTTATGGCGTTGTGCGCTCTGATAACGGAATCTTTCAACAGATTGGCCATATCCTTGGTCGTTAGCCCCCGCTCCAGGCCTTTATTCAGATAGGCGAATGCTTCTTCAACCGCAATGGCGCTCGCCACCTCGCCTCCCGCATGGCCGCCCATCCCGTCTGCAAGCAGAAAAACGCCTCGGTCGCTCCGCGCCAGCGCGGTATCCTGGTTGACTTTTCTCTTCTTTCCAATGTCAGTTCCGTTCGCCGATTCCATCATGAGACCTGTTTTTTGTCTATGCGTAAATGAAACGGCCGCCAAATCTCAGCAAGGCGCAATTAAATATTAACCACTGGGATGCATGAGATGCGCCATGGCCGCAAAAAATGGCGCGCCAGTGATTTGATAGGCGCTGCAGCGCGATCATCAAGACAAGAGAATTCTTTATAGTCGAGCCAATCTTTTTTCAATTGGATACGCTTGTATCCAAATCAACATAGCTGGTTCGGCCGCTGTTTATAAGGATTACTCGTGAGATCAAAATATGGCTGGCAATTCAGGGTATTGACCGCTTCTCCTTGTGTTGGCGCCATCATTGCCTCATATAATGGGGATACCATGAATGAGCGGCAATATCGTATACTTTTTTCTCAAGTAGTGTTCTCTATGATGTAATAGACGCTTCGATAATAGAGTTAAAGAAATTTGCATACCAGCAAATTACGCGATTATGGAGATACAATACCCCGCTTAAAGTTAGCGGCGAAAGGATGTGAATAAACCATGTTTAGGAGCCTCAAACAACGGCTTACCTTTATAATTATTATTCCACTCGCGCTTATGCTATTCCTCTCCGGATCGCTGGGATTTATCTACGCCCGTGAAAAAATCTTCAAGCAATGGCAGGAATCATCCCTGCTCAAGCTCCAGAGGGCAGCGCACCTGATCACCATGCGACTGAACAAGCCTATGGAGTGGATGTCCGTTTTTGTAAAGATATCTGGGGCGCGCCATCCGCATGCGCAGGAAATGCAAAAATGGTTTCTTGCGCAACTTCGTGAGCTGGATGGAGTGGAACGGGTAAATCTCAAGTGGTCAGCCGAGGTCAGAGGCATGGATATGATGTCATCGGGTTCCATGGGGGGGCGCAGCATGGAGAGCGGGCAGATGATGGACTTCCAGACTGGTAGGCCGGTTATACTTTCCTCCCCTCGATACGACCCCAAGATCGGGACTCATACCGTCTCTCTGATATCCTATCTAATCGATTCCAACGATGAAGTGGTCGGTAAATTCGAAGTCGCTCTGAACTTCGACTATCTCATGAAGGATGTGGTTTCGTTAAGTTGGTGGCAGGCGGATAAGGCTTGCCTGGTCGACTCCACCGGCAGGTACATAGCCCACACCGCTCTAGTGGACGAGGGGAAAACCCAACTGGGCGCAAGCGGTGATCCCTTTACACTGAAACTCCTGCAGGCCATCCGGACGGAACGCGATGGCGTGGTCTTCAGCCACGAAGATCCCCAACAAGAGGTCGCCGGTTTCTATGCGCTCAAAAATGTGCCCTGGGCGTTGATAGTATTCGCGCCCAGAGCCAAGATTCTGGCTCCCATTCTGAAGTTTCGTATGTACTATTTTCTCTTTGGTTCGCTTATCATTATCGGCATCCTCCTCTATGTGAGAGCTTCCGCTGGGAAAACGGTGAAACTGATAAAGTTGGTTTCCGACGAAGCTCAGCGGATTGCGGCCGGAGACTATGGCCTGCCGCTTCAAGTGAAATCGCGCGATGAAATCGGACAGCTTACCGAGAGTTTCAACGTCATGGTCGAAGGGCTCAGACAGAAGGATTTCCTGCACGACACGTTTGGGAGATATGTTGACAGAACAGTGGCCCAAGAACTCCTGAACAATCCCGAGGCGGCCAGGCTCGGCGGTATAAAACGGGAGGTTGCAATTTTGATGTCCGATTTGCGGGGTTTTACGCCGCTTTGTGAGACGCTTGAGCCCGAAAAGATCATCCGAATTATCAACCGCTATTTCAGTCACATGATTTCTATAATTGAGCGATACCATGGAATCATCGTTGATTTTTTCGGAGACGCCGTACTCGTGTTTTTTGACCCTCTGGATGGGCCTATAGCTGATAAAGTCAGGGCCGCGGTTAACTGCGCCTCTGAAATGCAGCGCGCCATGATTGATTTCAACAAGGAAGGAAAAGCCGTAGGGTTGCCGGAACTAAGCATGGGCGTTGGCGTGCACGCGGATAAAGTGGTTGTGGGAAATATCGGATCAGAAACCCGCGCAAAATATGGGGTCGTAGGCGCTCCGGTAAATTTTACAACCCGCATCCAATCGGTGGCCAAAGGAGGAGAGGTGATCGTGACGGAATCGATTTTTTACCACCTGAAAGACAAACTGGCAATCGACCGAAAATTCAACGCGCGTCTTAAGGGTGTCGCAGGAGAAGCCACATTATACGTCATAAGAAATTAAAGGGAAACAGAGTATATTTATTGAATATCTCTTGCTAAAAGCTACACCGGATGATCCGTTTATTTTATTGAGTTTCTGCAAAGCAGTTCTTAAAACGCACGCGCATGGCAAATGGCCGTCAGCTCTGATGCTATTTTCCCACCTCTTCGCTGCGTAGGCTTCCGATCGGCACGTCGGAATCTCGTCCTTGACAGTCAGTTCATCGACGTCTTCCTGAAGAAAAGATATAATCGTGTTCAGGACACCTTGAGAAAAGCTTAAGACCTCAATGACTCAGGACCAAAAAACCATCATTCAAACGTTTCATTTCCGGGATCTTCATCCCTTCCTTTATTTGGGCACGTGCAGCGACCGGTATAGTGGCTGGATCGGCCAGATCTATTCTGCAGAAAGGTACAAGGGCAGGATAAGGAGCCGGACAAATAAGATGGGGAAGCTGAGCTTCAAGGAAGAAGTTCTTCCCGTTGACAGCGTAAAGGAATATTTCGAGCATTTCCGCGTCCTGGAAATCGATTATCCGTTTTATAGCCTTTTACTTGATGAGAAGGGGCAGCCTACCAAGATTTATCGTGTCCTGGAGCGGTACCGAGAGCATTTAAGGAAGCATGACTATATCGTTGCGAAGGTTCCGCAAGTCATCTGCGCGCAAAAACTGAGGCTCAAACAAGGCGCGTTCAGAGATAACCCTGACTATTTGAACGCGGAGATTTTTACTCGCCGGTTTTATGAGCCGATTGCTGATATCTTTGGTGAACAGCTTTTGGGTCTTCTTTTTGAGCAGGAATATCAGCGCGCTCTAGAAAGGTCTGCGCCTGGCAGAGTGGCAAGCGAGCTTGATACCTTTTTTAGCGCTGTTCCAAAAGACGATCGTTATCAGATTGAGTTGCGCACAGAGAGCTATTTGTCTGAACCTGTGTTTAGGATACTTGAAAAGCATGGAGTAGGCCAGGTTCTTTCTCACTGGAGATGGCTGCCACCTCTTTTTAAACAATTTGCGCTGAGCGGCCGCAGATTCTTTAACAGCCGCAACACGCTCATGATCAGGTTATCGACACCAATGGGGATGCGCTATGAGGAAGCGTATATAAAGGCTCATCCATTTGATAAGATGGTGGAAGGAATGCTTCAAAAGCCCATGGTGAAAGATACCGCAAGGATTGCGCGCGAGGCTGTGGATCAAGGGATAAGTGTTGTGATCGTCATCAATAATCGCGCTGGTGGGAATGCGCCGATGATTGCGCAAATGGTAGCAGAGAGCTTTCTGGCCCCAAACCGGTGACGGTTAATTCTGGAGTGGGCGATCAAAAGGACGTGGCGAGGCTTACCTGTTTTCCGGTCTCATCTGTGCCGATAAGCTCGATGGAAATATTTTGTGAATACATGAGGTTGCTATTATGAGACAGTGTGAGCGTTACTGTGCCGGCGCTCCTGTTGATCGTCAATGGGTTAATGTGTATTCGTGTCTTAGTGGAAATATGGTTTTGTGCTTTTGCGACATAGTAATTGATGAATTCAGCAAGACGCAGGTCAGCGGTCGTGGTTATGTTTGCGGTGTCGATGGTTGCTTGAACTCCGCGGCTTTCCGTTATTTTTATGACGAGCTTTTCTTGCGTCTTGGTGAGTATTCTGGCGCTGAGTTGTGGGCCGAGTGAGAGTTTGCGCATTCTTTCGATCTTTTTGGGTGGGTAGTGGATGAGGGTTTGGTAGACGTAGCCGGCCGCAGTTTTTTCGTAGCTGGATTTGATGGTGTTTCTTTGGAGGTCCTGAATGAATGCTTGGGCGCTGTAGTGGAAGCGTTCGTTAATGATGATTTCGGTGCTATCTGCCGTTCCTGAGGTTTTGCTTTCGAAGTTTAAGGTGTAGTGTGCGCCGATTGTTCTGAGCACCTGCGCTGCTGCGTCCCGCAGCGCCTTGTTTCTGGCGTCGTGGAGAGAAAGGCAGGATGGGGAGATGCCAAGCACATGACCCTCAGGAACGGTTATGCTTGTGCTGGTGGTCTCCCCGAACGCTACACTGGCTAGAAGCAATATTATTGTGGGCACTAAAAAGATTTTCATGAATTAAAGCTCCAGACCCACGTTTCTCAGCAGTTTGCTGAAGAAGCTTTCTGTTTTTTTGGGTTTGATGATTGGTTCCTGGTACACCGCCCGCCGAGCAAAGTCTGGCTGCGCCTTCTTCAAATCGGTGTCTGAGACTTCGAGGAGGACGTATGCGTCGTATTTCGTCCTGCCAGTCACCGGATCTTCATAGTTAGTGACGTACAGTTCTTTTTGCCTGACTCCGTACGCAACAATTGAGTCGAGCGTATGGCCGGTGGCGACGTGAACGGTCTCGGTATAGCCGTCTGTTTCTGAGCCCTCGATCTTGTGGCCGACTGCAGCGTTCACCGTCACGCCGATGCTTGACGCGAGGCTGGAGAGGGCCGCGTTTCTTGCGAGCGCTACGGCGATGTTTTGGATGCTGATTCCGTGCACGCTTCCCGAGTACTGCCAGGTGTCGCCTGTCTTGGTGCAGCTTTGGCTGGCCCACTCCGGTACTGGTTGCGCATGGCTGATCCCGTACAGAAAAATGACAAGGATTGCGGCTGCTAGGAACAGTTTTTTCATTTTGCCTAACTCCTTTCAGGAAAAGAAAATATGTGTTGACTGTATTTCGATTCCAATTTATACTGATTTTATTTTTTTTAACCATATTTTATTCTTTTTACGTATGCTATGTCAAGAAAAAAGGCTTCATACTTCACAGAAGAGGATCGCCGTCAGATCGGGCGAAGGATCAGGATCATTCGCGGGTTTGATTTGAACCAGAAGGATTTTTGTAAGGTTTTGGGGATTAGTCAGGCAACGCTCTCGCGCATAGAAAAGGGCGAGATTATGCCGACAGCCGAGATGCTCATGCGCCTCTCAGACTTTAGTGGGAAGAAGATTGATTGGATACTTAAAGGAGACTAATTATTAACCAAATATGATAGTTCTCCCTCTAATTCACCGCGAATAACTTTGCGGTTATTAACAATCTTCTCGTGCGAGGGATCTATCTTGTAAGCAATCTCGATGTAATGGATAGCTTTATCTCTGTGGCCGAGCTCATAATAAACAACTGCAAGATTGTTATTGTAATTAAAACTGAGAGGGTTGTTGTTTACAAGTTGTATTAATTTTGGGAGCGCTTCGGCATATTGTCGGAGAGCAGCTTTCACGCAACAAAGATTGTTCCAGGCAGAGTATTTTGATTCTTCGGTAACATCATCTCTGGTTAGTATACGGTGTAACGTTTTTTCAGCTTCTAAGTATTTTTTCTGTTCAAACAAAACAGCGCCTAAACTTGTAAATATCTGTGGATTATCTGGATATTTTGATACGGCTTCTTTTAACAGTATTTCGCACTTTGCGTATTTTTTATTCATGAAATAACTTTGCCAAAGCAATGACATAGCCGTAAAATTGTTTGGCTCAATCTTATATGATTGCTCAACTCTTTCTTCGGCTTCTGCATATCTTTTTTTTGCAAACAATATTCCCCCGAGATTTAGCAGCACGTCAGCGTTAACCGGATCAATTTTATGTGCTTGCTTTAGTACCCCTATTGCTTCAAGATCTTTGCTTTGATCAACTAGAGATGCCCCTAAATACGCTAAGATCTTAGAATCATTTGGGTGAATGGCATTCGCTTGTTTTAGCACTTTTTCAGCTTCAGAATATTTCCCTTGTAAAAGCAAAGCGTACCCTAACGCTGAAAACGTATTTGGGTTTTTAGTATCAACCTTAATCTCTTTCTTTAGAATTCCCTCTGCCTCAGTATATTTTTTTTGGGTGAATAACCAAATAATTAACTGCATCAAAATTTTATGGTTTTCTCTGTTATTTTTGTAAGCATCCTTTATAAGATTATCAGCCTCTGAGTATTTGCCTTGCAAAAGCAAAGAATCAGCTAGTGCGGAAAGGATATCAACATTATCTGGATCGATTTTGTTCGCCCGATTTAAAATATTTTCCGCTTCAACGTAATCTTCTTGTAATATTAATAATTTGCCTAAAGAGAAAGATATTAAACTATCGTTAGGCGCTTTTACTAATGCGTGTCTTAGGTATTTACTCGCATTACCTAAATCTCCTTTGCTAAAAAGTATATTTCCTAAGATCGATAAAAATACTGGGTTTTCTGGCCAGATATTTAACGCTTCCTCTGCAAGTGTGATAGCTGTCTGGTAATCAAGTTTATCTTGTGCTTCAAATATTTCTTTTAAGTATCTCTCTATTATTTCATTGGCTTTTTGCTCATCAGCTTTTGTTTCTTGTTTTGGAGGTATATATTGTTCTTCTATTTCTTCGTCTGTCAGATGCCCGTATTTTCTATACGTTTCTCCAAATACTTCTTCAACATTACTTTCTAAAATCTCTTGAAATTCACGTTCTTCGTCAAAAGCGAGGTAGACTTCAGGGTCCTCATCCATGAGATCGGCGAATCGTTCGCGTTCTTCGTGACTCATCCCATTATCGAAATATTTCTGAATGAGAACTTCAATCTGCTTTTTTGTGAGTTTTGATGAGCTCATACCCTAATCCTCATCCTGTGATTTATTCTTCTTCTTGATTTTCTTTCTTTCCCGGATCGGTTCGAAATCAATGCCCTGTTCCAATCCTCTTTGTATAGCTTCGGCTTCGGCCTCAATGTTGGCATTGCCAAATATAGTTCTTTTTCTGTTATTAAATTTGTCTTTAGCTTTGGTCGCCGCTTTTTCTAACGGCAAATCAGGAAAAACGACTTTTCCTATCCTCTTATAACTCCATTTTCTTATTTTCCTAAAAAATATTATATCTTTTGTTAGTTGATCCCTTGTGCTTTTGGTTTCTTGAATTATGGTTATTTCTTTTTTTTCTTCTAGAGCTTTTATCTGTAACCCGTATTCTTCCCCAATTATAGCTTTTTCAGGATTGCTAGCTTCTGTCTTTTTACCTTTATCTATCACTTCAATTATCTCTTGACCAAGCGGTATATCTTTACTTTTATTTCTTTTTTTCACCAGTCTTTTAATTGATTTACTTGCAATACGGAACGCCATTTTTTTTATATAGGGTAATTTTTGTACATGCCCATCTTCAAGAGGATATCGCCCATCAATTGTTCCTCTGATGACGAGGCGGTCAACTGCTAGGAGGACTCTATTAAAGTCATCAAGGAGATCTGTATCTCCGCTTGTCACTCTTAGTATAACGCCTTTCAAATGTGGGAAGAGTTCCTGGCTTAACTTTGTGAAATAGTACTGATCTTCGGTTTCCCGATAGCTTTTGGCGAGTTCAGCAATTCTTTCATCAGTGAGAGGAGTGGCCGCGTCCTCGAGATCGTAGTCAAGATGTTTGGAGGCTGGCTCTACGTGATCCATGTCTTTTTTTCCGCTCGAAAGTCAATATCTATCCATCTTTTTTTAACACATTTTCTTTAATCCACCTACGTATTAGTCAGATGGGTTCAAAAGCAATGAATTAAGCAGTTAAGCTGTGGAGGAGCTTTCTATGAGCAATTTTACTTCTTTCGGTAACACGCCGGGCGGTGGAGGTCAAGGCGGAAACGGCATCATAACGCATAAACAAATCTATGAGATTGGGCCCGACGGCAAGTTGCGGGTGATTGAAGTATGGGCCGGTGAAGGTGAAGTTGGCGGCGTGTATGAAGGTTTTGAAGCCCAACGGTTCCTTTGCCAACGATGCGAAATGGTGTGGGTGGTTCCTGGCGAGAACGCCTACAGCCTGGGCGGCAAGGTACTGTGTCGCAGATGTTACAAAATAAATCGGTGGATAGATGCTCTTCGCCCACTTTGGAGCATCTTCTATCAGCCGAACCCGTAAGAAAGGAGGCAAGGCATGGATACACCAAATTATGAGGACCTAAGAATACTGTTTGAAAGCGGCATTATAAAGCAGGGAATGATTTCGCGATTAGCGCAAGGTGCCATACGGACCGGCGACTGGTCAAAGGTAAACGATTACCTTTCCAAGAATCCTGATGTGCTGCGCCAGGCAGAAAAGAAAATCTTTTTGGAGGATATGGCAAAACAAGAGAACCCCTTCTTCCCATTACCTTCTAAAGAAGAACTCACGGAGCTAGGAGGCGATGTGGGGCTTGGCCTTGTGAACTCTGAGCAAGGAGTATTTCGGGTACCACATGACTTTTTCGCCATGCATACCATGGTGCTCGGCAGGTCTGGAAGTGGAAAAACCTACTTCAACCGCCAGATCGCAGAACAGGTGTCGCAGGTGAACGGCGTGAATGTAGTGCTTCCTGACTCAAAGCATGATTACCGTGGCATGATCAACAAAGGCTTCAACGTGATCCTACCTGATAGATTCAGGTTTAACCCCCTGCAAGCTCCGCAGTGGGCTCACCCCATGGCGTTCATTAATTTGTGGGCGCAGGTGTTCAGCGCAGAGCTGTACGTCGGCCTTCCAGGAATCAATTTGTTGTCGCAAGCCTTATATGAGCTCTTTACTGAGCGCGACATCTTCATGGGCTCAATAAATTTTCCAACCATGAACGATCTTATGCTCAAGCTTCAGGCAATGCGGCGACGGCGAGATTTAGGAATGCGGTACCGCGACATCTTTGAGGCGCTGGACGTTCGCATCAAGGCGTTTGTCCAGTGCCCGGAGGTGTTCGGGTTTAACCACGGCATCGATCACGAGATATTTCTATCAGAAAACATCGTATTGGAGATGCCGGATGGCATGTTCAGCAATTATACTCGCAACTTTGTGACCAGCCTCCTGATTAATTTGGCGTACGCAAGGAACATGGGATTGGGACTACGCGGAAACAAATTGCGGACCCTGTTCATGGTTGATGAAGGGGCGACGTGGATGGGCGCAAACCGTGAAGGCGCTGGCGCAGACTATATCGAGCCAGCTATCAACGAGATCGCGCGCAAAGCGCGAGAGTTCGGGATCGGATTGTGGGTCAGCAGCCAGGAAAGCAAAAGCTTTAATCAGGTGTATAAGAGCAATTGCTTATTAAAAATAGGATTTCCCTTGAGTTCCGGTGAAGATGTGAAAGCGATTCAGGATAGTTTTGGGCTGGATGATGATCAGAAAAAGTTCTTGTTCGAATTGCCAATGCGTCGTTGGGCAGTGGTGCGATACGGCGGCTTTGCGCGCCCGTTTCTCCTGGAGGTGCCTGAACAATGAGTGATTCATTTATCTCCGATGAAGAAGTATTGGAGCGGATGGCTGATTTCTATGAGAAGATCCTGCCGGTAGAACAATCAACTGAGAAAGCTGGGCAAGAAGAGAAGAAACGGTTTTGTCCGACATTTGATTATGCAGAAGAGGCAGTGAACGGGTTGATCATCGCAAGAACGCTCTTGAAAGATCCGTTCCTTAATTTTTCTGCCCTCATCAAAGCGACCGGTCTTTCCAAGGGAAAAGCTGAAGATGCTTCATTTTGGCTTTTTAGCAATGGCTTTGTAGAAGAGCATCAGTTCAGCGTCGGCGGGTCCGGCAAGCCGGGTAAATATTTCGAAATACTACCTGACGCTTTGGAATTGCTTGGCGGCAAGCCTCCGTTAGGCCGAGGAGGATTCAAGCACAAGTGTTTTTGTTATAAGGTCGCTGGATTTTTTGCTCACCAGGGCCTCAATGTCAGTTTTGAAGCCCCATTGGAGGGCATGAGAGGAGCCTTCGACCTTTTAGCCGGAAAGAATGGTTTCAAGTGGTTTGGCATTGAGGTCACCCTAAGCTTCAAGAACCTTATTGATAATGTGGTGGATGGGTTACGGAGCAGGGTTCACGAGCTCATCATCGTTTGCGAGAACAAGGACTCGCTCGAAAAAGCCAAACAGGTAGTACTGGATAATTTAGGGCGCGCCGATCGGTTGGATTTCAAGACTATTGGCGAGTTCAAAATAAAGGAGGAACAGGTATGAAGAGAAGCGTTGAGGATAATTTGAAGGAATTATGTTTGGCTCATGATCAGCTTTCAGAAACGATTGGCGCTAAAGACAAGGGTAGCGGGGCGAGCAAGGTTCTCATGAACATGTGGAGTGATCAACTCAAGGAATTGGAGGAGAACATTATCTCGACATTGAAGAGTAGTTTCAGTAGGCCTGAAAAGCCGCTGAAAAAGGTCGATGGAGATCAGCGTCAGCAATCCCTCATAGAAGAAAAGGAAGAAATTGAGGAAGAGATTGCCTCTCCACAAATTGGCCAACTTGAGGTATAAAGGTGTGGGAATTTGTGTGGGACTTTTTTTGGAAAAACTCACACAATCCCACGCTATGAGGAAAATCTGATAAAATCTGGAAAACGCAAAACTTAATAAATCCAGACACTTCCAATAATATAAGGAGGTTAGGAAGCTCGGGGACAACTGACTCTGGATCTGCATACCGGGGTTCGAATCCCTGTCCCCCAGCCAAAAAATGATAAATAAATAAGGGAGTGAGCGAAAAAGCTTGCTCCCTTATTTTTTCCTTGCGGTCTTGTGTGTGAATTTTCTCTCACACCATCCAACAGCAACAAATAAAAATGTCTTAAAATCAATGCGTTACTGAAGCGGCATACAGATCCTTGCTCTGCCTGCCGCTAATGAAAATAAAGCTCATATATTGCTTCCAAGGAAGCGCATTTCACACTGTCGAAAACCGCAATCAAATTTTGAATCCTTTCCTTTTGCTTTTTAATGGTAGACGACCACTAATAATATCATTGAATAAAAGGTCTAGAATCTATCAGTCAAAATGAACCTTCCTCTACGGAAAGCAGAGCAGAATTGTCTATCCAGCCCCTTGACCAGGCAGGAGAAACTCCGACCGTTCCGCAAGCGTGGGTCATGCCCGCCGCCTATAAGTGGGCCAAACTCTCCTTCATGAGTGGATGGGTCATACTAACGCGGCTACTGACAGCTCCCGCTTCACAGATGCTGAGTATAGAGCTATTTACGAAATTTCATCGGGTATGCGCGTCATCAACCTCGATCAGAAGACAATCGATTACAGGAAAGCAAGAAAACTATACCCCGCTCCCGCGATTCATTCAGGAAAGGATACTGTGGTTTCCGTTTTTCGTGGCGGCCATTGCCAGGTGAGAAATCGCCAGTTGGTCTAGGACGGGAATGATGGGTTCGGCGTGATAATTTGTGTCAATCGTCCCGATCCCCTGTCCGCAGCGCTCGCACAAATCCACCATCAGGTCTTTCTCCTCTTCAGCATAAATATAGGAAAGGCCCTCAGGTTGACCGTTTCCGCAGAAGGGGCATTTAAGGCGAGGGAAGTTCCAAGAGGTCTCACAAACGGAGCAGTAGAGGGTGCGGGATTTGTCTCCTTCGCCCAGCGTTGCCAGGTTCGGCCGGGACCCGCAAACTGGACAGCGCCCCGAAGACCATCCGGCAAGGTCGAACTCTTTTTCGGCTCGCCTGGATAACTGCCGCAGGGAAGGCTGCAGAGCGAGCCGCAGTAGAAGATCTGCCAGAGAAGAATCGGCTCCATACTTGCTGCAGACGGATTCAAGCTTCTCCGGCTCACAAGCAAGCGCCGCGTCGAGGACGAATCGCGCCTCATCGCGGGGGCCTGAGAGCAATCTCCGGAGACTCTTCAGTTTTCCCCGTTGACGCTCTGTCCTATTCACCAGAACGGCGTAGACATCCCTTGTGCTCTCCATGTCGAACGGAATGTCACTCGCTTCGAAAAGCGGTTTTTCTGACCGGATACGCTGCGACAACAGGGAGCGATCCCATGAATTTGGAGGTCTACAGGCTCGATCTTCTGCCCTGTAGACCTCGGAAAGAAGATTGACCAGCCAATCGATTATCTCCGCATAGATAGGCCATCGTGTCTTCAGGCGCTTTGCCTTTGCCTCAAGTGACCTTTGATCAGCGTCGACCATTTTGCCTCCGGTTCATGAGGTTGCGTGCGGTGTCCGAACCGTTTTCTGGGAAGCAGGAGAACCTCGATGCGAAGTCCTGATATTCCCCGGGTTCATCCTTTCTAATACGTCGCATGTTCGTAATACTTTTCCGGGTCCGCGGCCACGAGGTAAATAGCCCGGACCTCGTCGGGATTGATGAGCCTCGCCTGGTCCCCGAACTTGCTCTTAGCCTTGTCCAGCCGCATATTGGCCAATTTCATGATTGATGCCTGGTCGCCGAAGTTGATCGCGCCGGTGGGGCACGTCTTGGCGCAAATCGGCTCCAGGCCCGCGTCAATGCGGTCGAAACACATATCACATTTCACAAGCGCTCCGGTCTTCTGATCAAGACGAGGGATGTTGTACGGACAGGCGTCGATGATCCTCTGTGCATTTTTGCCCAGTTCTTTGGTCTTCTTCGTGAACAAGACGGCGCCTGTGCTATCAACAATGATCGCCCCCTTCACGAAGGTTTTCGCTTCTTCCCGGCAAGGGGGTTCCAGACAGTGCCGGCAGGCGTCAGAAAAAAAATAGCGGATGGCCTTCGCCTGCCGTTTGTATTCCCGAAAGCGCACCAAGCGGTAGGTGCTGGCATCCAGATCTGGAGGATTCTGGGGCGATCCCCACTGCCGTGTTGCAACCCCCGGAAGTTTGTGCCACTGCTTGCAGGCGACTTGGCAGCCACGACAGGCAGTGCACCGGGTGGTGTCAATGAGAAAGTAATTCCCGGACATGGTTACGCGCCTTCTTTCTTCGACACATCGACCATAAAGGCCTTGGTCTCTGGAATTCGGGTGTTTGGATCGCCTGTGGACGGCGTGAGCAGATTGGCCGCATCGCCGCTATTCTTGGGATGCACCCACCCGTAGCACCATGGGAGGCTCACCAAATGGACGACCTTACCCTGGATATTCAAGGGAGCAATCCGGGGAGTCACCAGCGCCACCGCGTCCACCTGACCCCGGGGGGAAGAGACGACTACCCTATCTCCGTTCTTGATGCCCTTCAACTCACCCAATTCCCTGCTGATCTCGACGAAGAGTTCCGGCTGAGTCTCCAGGAGCCACGGAAGCCATCTCGACATAACCCCGGTCTGCCAGTGCTCGGTGACCCGATGCGTGGTTGCCACGAAGGGGTAACGTCGGTCGTTGGAGGACCATGTGTCGGCTTTGGTCGTGTAAATCACGGCCGCCGGATTGATGCGCTGGGAGGAAAAAGGGTTCTGATAGATGGGACTCTCAAGGGGCTCATAGTGCTCGGGAAATGGGCCTTCCGCCAAACCTGGCCCGAAGATGGAGGCAAGGCCGTCGGGTTTCATGATGAACGGCCGTTTGGTCCTCTTCTTGTCGGCCATGGGAGGCCAGCCCCCGTCCGGCACGTCTCCAACCCAGGCGTTCTCGGCGGTCCATCTCAGAATGTCCTTGTCGAAGGACCAGGGCTGTCCCTCCAGATCCACTGAGGCGCGGTTATAGAGGATGCGCCGGTTCACGGGCCAGGACCAGGCCCAGCCTGAATAGAGTCCCATGGCCGTTGGATCCGCCTTTTCCCGGCGCGCGGCCATATTGCCCTCTTCCGTATAAGAGTTGCAATAGAGCCAACACCCCGAAGAGGTGGAGCCGTCCGGCTGGAGAAAGGCGAAGGAGGGAACCAGGTCGCCCTTCTTGTACGTCATGCCATTGACGGTCACATCCTTTTCAAAATATCCGTTGATCAGCTTGGCTATGGCATGAGAGTTATATTGCCCCTCCTGGGCGAAATCCCATCGGAAGTTGAGAATCGGCTCGGGAACCACGCCGTCTTTCCCGTAGGCCTCCCGGATGCGCTTCCAAAGGGCCACCATGATATCCCCATCACTCCTGGCCTCACCAGGAGGCTCGGAGGCCTTGTAACGCCATTGCATCCACCGGCCTGAATTCGTGATGGAGCCATCTTTTTCCATGGAGGCCGCGCAGGGGAGCAAGAATACCTCGGTCTTGATCTTCCCGGGGTCCATGCCCGGACCTTTCCAAAAGGAGGAGGTCTCGTTGTCGAAAAGATTTACCGTGACCATCCAGTCAAGACGGGTCATGGCCCGGCGGACTTTGTTAGCATTGGCGCCTGAAACGGCCGGGTTCTGCCCCCAGGAGAAAAAACCCGTGATTTCCCCCTGATACATATTGTCAAAGAGGTCCAACCAGGAATAGTTTTTGCCATCCTCCGGCTTGGGCATCCACTCATACCCCAGGTCGTTTTCAGGTTTGGCCGCATCCCCGAACATGGCCTTCAGATAGCTGGCGATGTATTTGGGTTTGTTTTGCCACCAGTTTGCGGAGAGCGGATCCTGGGATTTGGGTGTGTTCTTTTCATTGTAGGCGGCCAAATTGGTCACAGAGGCAACGGGTGTCCCGAGGTATCCGGGCAATATGTGAAACAGGAGGCCGTGGTCCGTGGACCCCTGCACATTGGACTCCCCGCGAAGGGCGTTCACACCGCCTCCGGGCATGCCCATGTTCCCCAGTAGGAGCTGGATGATGGACATGGCGCGGATGTTCTGAACGCCCACGGTGTGCTGGGTCCAGCCCATGGCGTACATAATCGTCCCGGTCCTCATCCTCTTTCCCGTGGAGGAATAGGTCTCCCAGACCTTCATCAGGTCCTCAACCGGTGTGCCCGTAGTGGAGGAAACCTTTTCCGGGGTGTACCGGGAGAAATGTTCTTTCATGAGCTGAAAGACGCACTGAGGGTCCTTGAGGCTCGGGTCGCGTTTCGGCAACCCATTTTCGTCTTTCACGAAGGTCCAGGTGGACTTGTCATATCTATGTTTTTCATGATCGTAGCCCGAAAACAGCCCGTCCTGGAAAGTGAACTCGTGGTTTACAATAAACGACGCGTTCGTGTAATGGGCTACGTATTCTTCGAAATACTTTTTGTTCGAGACGATATGGTTGATCATTCCTCCCAGGAACGCGATGTCAGTGCCGGGGCGAATCCGCGCATAGATATCCGCCTGAGAGGCGGTCCGGTTGAACCGGGGGTCCACACTGATCAGGGTAGCCCCGTTCTCCATGGCCCACCGGACCCATTTGAACGAAATGGGATGGTTTGCCGCCGCATTGGACCCCATAATCAGGATGCAATCCGAATTCCTGATGTCGATCCAATGGTTCGTCATTGCGCCGCGACCGAACGACTCTGCCAGAGCCGCAACTGTGGCGCTGTGTCAGATACGGGCCTGGTGTTCGATGTAGACTAGGCCTAGAGCCCGCATCATGCCCTGGAGCAGCCAGCATTCCTCGTTGTCCAAGGCCGCCGATCCCACGTGGGCGATCCCCTCGGTGCGGTTCACGACCTGACCTGCGGTGTTTTTATGAACGAAGGAATCGTCTCTGGACTTCTTCACATTGGCCGCGATGCGATCCAGCGCCCAGTCCCAGTGTTTGGTTTCCCACCGGTCGCTGTAAGGAGCCCTGTAAAAAACCTGGGTAATGCGCGAGGGGTTCTCGGCAAGCTGGTAGAGGGCAGCCCCTTTGGCGCACAACGACCCTTCGTTGATGGGGTGATCGGGATCACCCTCTATGTCGAGGATCTTGCCCGTATTCTTGTCGGTGTGGACAATCAAACCACAGCCAACCGCACAGTAGGGACAGATGGTGGTGGTTTGCTTGGCGCTCTTAATGCTTAATTCGACGGCATAGGACTCGATCGGCGTAAGATCGAATCCCACACTGCCAAGCGCGCCTACCATTGCCGCCATACCGGAAATTTTTAAAAAATCACGGCGGCTAAAATTATTCATCTGCGCACCCTGAATGGTTGATAAGCCCGGCTCCCTTGACGAAGGCGCTCTCCTTCTTTACCGCGTATTTCGCCATCCATCCCTTCAATAGGCCGGTGGTGACGCCCAGCGACCTCTCTACGTCGCGCACCTTCCGGCCTTCCTCCACTACCAGCCGCGCCGCCTCAAGCTTTAATTCCGGATCGTATCTTCTCTTCGTCTCCACAGCTCCCTCATACTTTAAGGCATTCTATCGTATCCGCTAAAGCGCGTCGAAAATTTACATTTGGCGTTTAGCCTTCTGGAAATGGATTGCGCTCGTCATGGCGCGCACAAGCCAAGAAATTCGAGATATTATGTTTTGCAAGAAGCGTGCTTTGGCAGCGGTGTTATCTTATTTTTTGAGATGGCTGTTATCCTTTGCCAATTGAAATTGAAAACTTCATCAGCACAGCTTGCTCCCTTATTTTTTTGGTTCACGACCCAGGTGTGTGATTTGGGCGCCACGTTCTTTCACATCGCCGACTTTCGAAAAATAAAAACAGCCCAAAATCAACAAACAGCCAAGGCGGTATACGTACCCTTGGCCCGCCCACCGCTCAATAGTATCGATATGAAATGAATATATGAAATTATTTCTGTTTTCTTCCGGCAGAAAAACAGCCGGGACATACAATTCCGCGGCGCCAAACCATTGCCATATTTAAAAGGAGAAACGCGCAGGGCTCGCCGAATTTTTCTATCGCTTCCACCGGCGCCTCAGCGGAACTTGAGCGCAGTTTCAATGTAAACGTTACTGCGCCGCGAGCAACGATTCTTCCACAAATCGAATAATAGACTCCAGCAGGATTTCCCTCGGGAAGGGGTTATGGTCGATAAAAGCGGCGGACATCCAAGGCATATCCCTGGAAAACGGCATGGCGATCGCCCAATGATCAGCTTTCACATAGCCTAACAGCGCGCTTCCGGGGATCATGATGTCCGAAAAAATGACCTGACTGTCGTTCCGCGGGTCGACTTGGGCGAGTCTGGAGTAAAATGGCTGAAGAACGGAGGATATCTCCTCCTCCGGCGCAAACCCTCCGATCGAAAAGTATGGAATCGAATCAGGCAGTTGGTTGCGCGCCAGCCACTCTTGTCTCACGGATCGTTTGAGGTCCTCCACGGCGCCGCCGTCTCCCGGTGGACAGGCTTCGATATCGAGTTCCTTCAGAAAGTCCGAATACAGATGTCCCAATCCATCCGCAAGGGCGGTGCCTCCCACGACGCCGGCGACACTCACCACCGCGGCCACTCGTTCGCCATGCTCGGGATACGCGCACAGCGCTTCCAGGATGTCAGTCGCGCCCTTGGAGTATCCGAGCATCACCAGTTTTTCTTCCGGCGCGAAATCCGTTTCCAGGAGCCAGTTTCTGATCTGCTCCGCATTATAAGCGCCGCTCGACCGGCCGCTGACCAGCAGGAGCGAAGTCTTATAACCTAAGCTTTCCAGGTGCGCGCGGGCATACCGGAATGCGCTTGTTTTGTGACTTATGCAATCATTAAAAAGCCCCGGTACCACGACCACATGGAGGGGCAGCCTTGATTTTCCGAGATAAACCGGAACGCCGGTCGGCGCGGGTTCGTTCATGAGGGTGTGAAGAACGTCTTCACAAGGTCGGTCATTGGGAAACCTGTCGCCATGGTCCGTCTGAACGGCGCAGTAGATTTCCCTGAACCTCCCCCGGCCGTCGATAATAGCGCTGTGAGATATGGGCAGGGTAATAAGGGGCGGGGTCGCCAAAGAATAGCTCAGGAGAGGCTTCCCGCCGCATCCCCCAATCAAAACAACGAGGACGATCATTATGGCCGCGCGTGGTATGGTCGTCATAATTTCCGCACCCTGATTTTAGTCAGCCGTAGCCGGGTTATCCAATGAGCCGCTTTCGCTTAAGGCGGAACGCATAAATATCCGCCTGATTTGCTGAAAGCCATGTGACAGGACCTATTTCCCCTCATCCTCCAAGACCTTACGCCCCTCGGCGCGCGCATACGGTTCGGCGCTGGGTCGCCAGTCCCAGTCGAAGAATTGGACGCTCGTTAACATTACGGGCGTCTTCGTGCATTGCAGCACGGCGCGCAGCCCATCCGTATAATAGGGGTCTCCTCCAAGATTGAATCGCGGGTTTTCAGGGGTCGTGGGCCCTACCCCCTTGACGTAGCCGAACCTGGCGAGAGCGTTCGCGTCAGCGACGGTTTGAATAAGGTAATACCGGTCGTTATCCACATCGGCGTCGATGACATGGGTAACGAGGAAGCCGGTGGACAAGGTCAGTTTAACCCCGATATCCCTGGTGATCTGCCCGATCCACACCGGCAGTCCCTCAAACCGCAGCGGGGTGAGCCAGACACGCAGATGGTTCCGTTCGCTTACGGTTTCCCGGGCCTTCTGAAAGGCGGCGTCCTGGGAACGGCCAAACACGTAAAGGCGACTCACCGGGGAGTTCCGATACCGTTTCCCGAAGAGAAACGACCTGGCCGTCCGCCAGACTGAGCCGGATGACAGCTTTTCCGTCACGTCCCAACCGCTCCCAATCAGCGCTGTCAACACGTCCACCGCGTCACCGATGAAAACCAGATTCAACGGGTCTCCCTGACGGCGCCCATCCTTGTCGGTCGTGCAGCAGGGCAATTTTTCAAGTTCGGCGCGAAGACGTTCTTCATCGCACTCTATATAATCTTCGGGGGAGTACAGCTTCTTGATATCCACTTCCTGGTAATCGGCCTTGATGCCCGGCGCCTCCACGAGAAAACGAAAACGTTTTACGCCGTGCAGACTCCACAACGTTACGTTGATATACTTCAGCCCGGGATCCGTCCTGGTATGTATGAATCCCGAAACCGCGCTGTCTGCGGGAATGGCCCAGGTCATGTTCAGGCTCTCAAAATACAGGCGCATCCGCTTGTTTTCCTCGGGAGACCAGCAAAGCCGATTCAAATAGGCGACTTCAGCGGGTGAATAGTAATTGGGATCGGTGTTGACCGGAAAGACCCAGCAGGGATAATCCTCCCGGTTATCGATTTCGAGCCACACCGGCTGTATGTCGCGCTCGGCCACATCCACGCCGAACACCTGTTTGCTTTCCTCCGCGCTCAGGGCGACCGCCGTGACGGTCACATTTCCATCGGACTGGGTGACCGAGCGTTTCTTGAAAGGAACCCGGTCCATTGGAACAGGTTGAAACGAGGCGCAGCCTATCGCTGACATGCAAGCGAGTACCAAGACAAAATGAAGGATCGATCGAAACGTGTCAGTCACTGCGAAACCTCATCAAAACAGTATCCAAACGCCATATTCGAGATACTTCACGACTCGATACGCGATCTGTTCACCTACGTTATGTATTCCTCATTTTTCGTCCGGCGCCGGGCCAATTCGCCCTTCAGCGGCAAAGCCGGCCGCAACCGTTTTCATGCGCCGAAACACCGCCAGACACGTCTAACAGGAAGGGTCTTCGACCTCTAAATTCCCTCGGAGCGGCTAGGCCCGGATGGGGCGCCAACCGTGGCGGATGACCGGGAAATCGCAATCGATGCGGCCTTGGTTTTGACCTGTTTTTGAATAGCGGATTAAAAGCCGTTCCCGACCAAGACCCGCCTCAAGGATGGCGCAAAGACCGCGGGTTTCGAAAACAGCGCCGAATCGGTGTTCCGGGTAACCGGCGCCCCGGCAGTCACACTGGGCCACATGGCCTTCGGGATGGACGCGGATAAAATGATCCGCGCAATTGCGGCGCCAGACACAGGGCGGCATGATGAGGTTCGTGGGAGAAGCAGGCTCGGAATTGATCAAATGGACCGACGCGTACCCCTGTGTATATCCATAGTCTAACCTCGGACAATTGAAAAAGCGCCAACCGAAGCCTGATGAGCGTATCTACTTATATTATGCTTGGTAATAATACCTAATCATAGTACTGCCAGGTTTTCCAGGATGGCAACTGAAAAAATTACGACGCGCCATGTTACGAAATTCACCCTTTTTACGCCGCCACGCTCGCCAACCAACCGGGACCGCTTCCGGCATCCGCCGGTCCGGGTGGCGGCTCGTGGGGCAACCCGGGGCTTGGGTTTTTGGACGGCCAATACTATGCGCTTCGGGTCGAACCGGATATATGCGGTAAGATGGATGGTTCTTTTGAACGGTACGTTAAAGACGTGATGACACCATATGGGCTTCCCGGAAAAACCGATGTCCGGTTGACGGGGAATGCCGGAGACTATTTTTGCGGAGCAGCCCTTGGGTTATATACACCCAACTTTGATAGCGGATTTTACCTCAAGGTAGAGAAGCCTGATGAATATAGGATTAAAGACGTACAAAAGCATGAAAAGGATGGATACTTTCAAAAAATCAACGTTCATGTACTCAAGTATTATAATGACTCCCAGGCGGACGCGCTCCCGAGTAAGAGAGTATATCGAGACGACGCGCGGAAAGCGGGATGAGGAGAAGGAAGAGGGAAACCAAGGTGAAGGCGCGGATCGTCCCTGAAGGCGTTCACCGTTACGCCATCTCCCGTGCGGCGCATGTCCGTTCAGCGATGAATCGTACTCATGATTCGGACCGACGACAATGTCCTTTCCGGAGAAGCAAGGACGAAAGCCTTAAAAAAAGCTTCTGGACACCCCTCCTCGTTCGCTCGCGTTCACTTCCCATCCTTCTCCCGTAGCGCAGCCAGGAGTTTCTCCGGCGTGATGGGCAGTTCCCGAATGCGCGCGCCGACCGCATGATAGATCGCATTTGCAATGGCGGGAGCGGTGGGCGTTAAGGCCGGCTCCGCCAATCCCTTTGCCCCATAAGGACCGTTCGGGTCGTCGGACTCGATGAGGATGCTTTTCACCGGCGGCATATCCTTGATTCGCGGCATGTTGTAGCGCTCGAACGAGCAGTTCCGCACCTTGCCATCCTTCAACCCCATGTCCTCCATCAACGCGAAACCTATGCCCTGCGCCACGGCGCCCTGGATCTGCCCTTCCGCGAGCAGCGGATTGATCGCCTTTCCCAAATCGTGAGCGGCGACCATGCTGATTACCTTCACGCGTCCGGTCATCCGGTCCACCTCTACTTCGGCCACTTGAGCCGCGAAGGGATACGCGCAAGAAATATTACCGTATTTCGTCTTTTTATCCACCATGGTGACGTCGGGCGGGAAATAGACCCCATGCCCCGTGATCAGACCGCCCGCGAGCTGAGCCCAACCCAACTTGGCCGCTTCGGCCACGGTCAGATTCTTTTCGGGTTCCGCCTTGCTGTAAATCTTCCCGCTTGCGACCTCCAGATCACCGGGAGCAAGCGCCAACTGCGTGGCCGCTATGGCGAAAAGTTTCTCGCGCGCGTCAATGGCCGCGAGTCTGACCGCGTTTCCGCCCAGGGTGGTGGCGCGATCCCCAAAGGTGCCAAGACCGTGCGGACTGATGTCCGTATCGACCATTGAAACCGAGACGTCCTCGGGAGCGATGCTCAATTCGTGCGCCGCTATCTGGGCGAAGGCGGTACGCGCCCCCTGACCTAAGTCGGTCTCCCCGATAAACACGATTGCCCTGCCCTGTTCGTTTATCCTGATGTAACTCGAAGCGCCGTCGAAGAAGGGCAGGAAGGTACGGTTCCCGGATACGTGCAGGCAGCAGGCGATACCCACGCCTCGCGCGAATCTTTCCCCGGATCTTTCAGCTCGCCGCTTCTTTCCCCAATCGGCGGCTTGCGCGCTTTGGCGGATGCAGTCGCTGAGACCGCAGCTCAGGACCTTCCAACCGTGTGGAGTTATGTCTCCTGTTTGCGTCGCGTTTCGCAGCCGGAATTCTACGGGGTCCATGTTCAGTTCCGCCGCGGCCATATCCAATATGCTTTCGTAGGCGAAGTGTATCTGAGGATTGCCGAACCCCCGGAAGCATCCGGTCGCGACCTTGTTGGTGTAAACCAGAAAACCCTTGGTGCGCAGGTTCTGTATCCGATAAAGGTTGTCGTGTCTGTGGCACGCGCTGAGAAGGATGCCATGGGCATAGTTTACGTAAGCCCCGCTGTCGGCGACAATCTCCGTTTCCTTGGCCGCCAGGGTACCGTCCCGGCGGACACCGAGCTTCATCCGCACGCGCATGGGTACTCGCGGCAGACCCGCCCGGAAGTCCTCCTCCCTGGTATTCACCATCTTCACCGGCTGGCCCGCCACCCTGGAGATCAAGGCGCAGAGCGCATGCAGCTTGTATTCAAGCTTGCCGCCAAACGCCCCGCCGATGGGCATCTGGATTATACGTACCTGATCCTCCCTTACGCCGAGCGCGGTAGAATAGGTAATCCGACCCAAGGTAGGCGACTGCATGGGTATCCAAAGAGTCACTTTCTCTCCGGCTTCCCACTGGGCGACAGCCGCATGGGGCTCCAGGTATCCGTGGTACTGCAGCGGAGTGCGGAAGGATTCCTCCACTATTACAGCCGATTCCTTGAACCCGCGGTCCACGTCACCCCTGGAAAACTCCATTTTGTGCGGTATGTTCGACTCCTGGTCTCCATGAACCAGGGGAGCCCCCGGCGCCATGGCTTCGAGAGAATCGAATACCGCGGGCAGCTCTTCGTACTCCACCCGGATCGCATGAAGGGCCTCGGCGGCCGCATCGTCATCAACCGCCGCTACGACCGCCACTTCATCGCCGATGTACCGGACTTCCCGCGTCAAGAGCCGCTCGTCCAACACGGGTTGGCCGGCCACGGAATACTTCGGGAAAGACATATCCAGCCCCGTCACTATCGCTCTCACTCCGGTCACTTTTTTAGCCCGGCTAACGTCAATCTCCCGGACCCGGGCATGGGCGTGAGGACTCCGCAGCGCCCGGGCGCAGAGCATTCCGGGCAACTTAAGATCGGCGGTAAAAACAACCTTTCCGGCCACTTTTTCCAATCCGTCGAGAAGGGGCAGACCTTTCCCGATCAGTTCTCCAGACACTGACATCACCCTTCCGTCCCTTTCATGGAGTTCAGCTTCACCGCCGCCTGCTTTACCGCCTGGACAATTCGACTGTAACCGGTACACCGGCAAAGATGGCCCGATATGGCTTCTTCGACATCTTCAGCCGCAGGGTCCGGACTTTGGTCCAACAGCGCCTTGACGGCGAGGATCATGCCGGGGCTGCAGAAACCGCATTGGACGGCGCCGGCTTGCACAAACGCCTCCTTAATTATCCCGGCTTCATCTCCGACCAAACCCTCCACGGTCGTAACTTCGTCGCCGTCAACGTCAATGGCCAGAATGAGGCATGAGTTCACCGGCCGACCGTTCAACAGTACAACGCACGCCCCGCATTCTCCTTGATCGCACCCCTTTTTGGCGCCGGTCAGCCCCATCGTGTCCCTTAGGACCTCGAGCAGCGTTTGGCCCGGCTTTACCCGGCCCTCCCACTGAAAACCGTTTACCGTTATGCGCACCTTGTCAATCACCTTTTCTCCTGTGCAATCGCTTCCTCAAAGGCTTCGCTCAGTATTGCCTTCGTTACCGCGAGACGGTAATCGTCGATTTGTTTGTTGGAAACCGAAAGCATTTCCTCCGCCGTCTTGAACGCAAAGAACATACTCGCCCCGGGACGACGCAAGTCTTCCGCCAACATTACGCTCTCCAGCATGCGGGGCCACATTCCCGCGCCTCCCAATACCGTTGTAGCGCGGCATTTTTCGCCGTTTTCCAGCATATCAAGGCCAATGACAGCGCTGGCGTAGGGCCGGCCCATGCTCTCACGTGAAAAGCGCCTATATCCCCACGCCGTTGCGGGCGCAACGGGGACCTTTATCGCGTTGATCACCAACCGCCGGCCGAGCCCAACCCGCATGCGCGCCATCAACTCTCCAAGCGGCGCATCCCTGGTTCCGGCTTTATCGCAGACTTCAACGCTCGCCTTCATGCCGATCAGCGGCGCGAGCAAGTCAGCCCCCGCATTCTTACTGCCGATATTGCCTCCCACCGTTCCGCGGTTGCGGATCTCGGGAGATCCCACCTGTCCGGCGGCGCGGGCCAGGGCCGGGGCCAAATCTCGTACGAGCTTACTGGACGCCACCTCGCTCAGGGTTGTAACGGGACCGATGACCAGCGCCCCATCTTGCTCGCGGACGCCTTTCAGGGCGTCGATGCGTTTGATGTCAACCAGAGCCAAAGGATAAGACTCGAGATGGCGCACGGGTCTCACCTTCGGGAGAATGTCGGTCCCCCCCGCAATGATCCTCGTGGGGATCCGGCTCTCTCCCAGGAACTTAATCGCTTCGGACACACTCTGGGCCCTTACATAGTCGACAATCAAAATCCGCCTCCTTTTCCGGCTCCTGTCGCGCGGGCGCGCGCTTTCTTCGCCCCTCTCACCGCGCCGGTGTGTTCAGAATGGCCTCAAGAGTGTTTACTCTTTTTTAACGCCGCCAGCACCCGGTCCGGCTTCGCGGGCAAATCATTGATCCAGACACCGCAAGCATCGTGCAGGGCCGCCAAAATCGCCGGCGCCATGGGAAAATGAGCGGCCTCACCCATGCCGATGGCTCCGAAAGGACCGGGGCCCTGCGGAATTTCCACTACATAGGTGGCAATGTCGCTCGGCACATCGGTTGACCTGGGTAGCGGGTAGTCCTTATAGCCCAGGGTCTTTCCCGTAACGTACTCCTCCATCAGGGCGTACCCGACACCCATGCCCACGCCGCCTTCCATCTGTCCTTCCATGCCGAGCCGGTTGATGGCTCGTCCGCACTGGAAGGCTACCGCCGCGTCCAGAACCTTGATGTCTCCCGTGAGGGTGTTGACCTCTATCTCCACCACCGCCGCGCCGTACGTAAAGACGACGTACAGTGTGCCCTGACCGGTTTCCTGATCCAGAAGATCAAGAGGCACGACGAATTCTCCGAATCCGGCCAGATCGTACCCGCGTTCCTTCAATTCGCCGTAGGTTAAGCTCTTGTCTGGTTGACCGGCGACAAAAACCTTGCCGTCCCCAAACTCAAGATTTTGAGCGCCAAGTTCCTTCACCGCCGCGTCCAGAATCTTCTTTTTCAGATCCTTGCAGGCGAGCAGAGTCGCGTTGCCGGTGTAAAAGGTATGTTTGCTGGCGCACGTAAGGTCGGAATCAGGCGTAAGCAGCGAGTCGGCCGCAATAACTTCAACGTTGTCCAGGGTTAATCCCATCTCCTCCGCCGCAATGAGCGCCATAACCGTATTGGACCCCTGGCCGATTTCGGCCGCGCCCTCTTTCACCAGCAGTTTCCCCTTGCCGGTGATTTCGACGTTACACCTGGAAAGGTTGAGAAGACCGGTCTTGCCGATGCCGTACCACGTGGTGGCGAAACCCTTGCCTCTCTTGATATGCGGCGGAAGGTCCGCTAACTTCTCCGGCGCCGTAGCCTTGTCGTAACCGGCCCAGTGGTTTTCGATGGCGTCGATTACTTCCCTGTATCCGTTAGGGTCTTTGATTAGCTGGCCGGTAGCGGTCACCGTTCCCTGGTTGAAGCCGTTAAGCCTGGCGAAGTCGAGCACCTTCATGCCCAGGCGCCGGCATATCCGGTTGATCTGCGATTCCACGGCAAAACACATTTGGGAAACCCCAAAACCACGCATAGCCGACGACGGCGTATTGTTGGTCAACGCCATTTTGCCGTGCACCAGCACATTGGGGATTTCATACGGCCCGTATGAGTGGACAATCGCCCGCATCAAAACCCCCGGGCTGGCGAGAGCGTACGCCCCGGCGTCGCCCATAATCTCGCCGTAGTGAGCCACCATTGTCCCGTCCTTGCGCACCCCGGTCTTTAGTTTTATGGTAAAAGGATGCCGCTTGCAGGTACCGGTGAAGTTTTCCTCCGGCGTGAATTGCAGTTTTACCGGAACCCGAGCCTTGTGGACTGCCAGCCCCAGCAGAAGCTGAATAAAAGGATCGATGCGGGCCCCGAACCCGCCGCCCGTGCCGTCCTCAACCACGCGCACCTCATCTTCGCTCAAATCCAGCACACGGGCCACCTCATCCCGGTGGTAGTGCGGCGCCTGACCGCACGCATAAATGACCACCCGGCCCTCGTCGTCTATGTAAGCCACTCCGGCGTCGGGCTCCAGATATCCGTGCGCGTTAGCGGATGTTCTATAAATATTCTCCTCTATGATATCGGCATGTTTGAAGCCTTCCTCCACGTCACCTTTCACAAGGTTCTGGTAGAACAACAAATTGCCCGGATAGTCGCCTTCCTGCACTTCCGGCGCTCCGGACTCCAGCGCGGCGAACGGGTCGGTGACGGCGGGCAGAACCTCGTAGTCCACCGAGATCTTCGCCAACGCCTTCTCGGCTATCGCTTCGGTACGGGCTACGACAATCGCGACAGGTTCTCCGTAGTATCGGACCTTCTCATCGGCCAGCACGCGAAAATCGTGAAATATATACTTTACCCTGTTGGGCCCCTTCAGATCCTTGGCGGTGGCTACGGCCACCACGCCGTCCATCGCCTCCGCCGCGCCGGTGTCTATGTTCTTCACGCGCGCGTGGAAGTGGGGGCTGCGCAGCACCTTGGCGTGGCACATGTCTTCCAGAAAGATGTCCTGCGAAAATCGCAGGGCCCCGGTGACCTTATCCCAGGAGTTTCGTTGAGGAATCCTGCCCCCCAAACGATACTCGCTGATGTCCTTCTCTTTTATGACGTCGGGATTCTTGCGCGCCTCGGCCGCCAGCAGGATGCCGTCGATAATCTTTTTATAGCCGGTGCATCGGCACAGGTTGCGTTTGATTCCCTGGCGCGCCTGCTCCCGGGTCGGACTTGGGTTCTTGTCCAGGATTGACTTGGCCGTCAGGATCATGCCGGGTGTGCAGAAGCCGCACTGCGCGGCGCCCACCTCAACGAAAGCCCTCTGAATTTCGTCCTTCCTGTCCCCGGTTCCCACTCCTTCGATGGTCAGCACGCTGCGGCCTTCGACTTTTTTCACGGGGAGCTTGCAGGTGTTCCTGGGCTCGCCATCGATGAGCACGGTACAACTGCCGCATAAGTTTTCGCCGCAGCCCTCTTTGGTGCCGGTGAGCCTGAAATCCTCCCGGATTACCTTCAGCAGCGGCTTTTCGGGGTCCACCAGGATCTTTACCGGCCGACTGTTGAGCGTAAATTTTATTTCACGGATTGCCATGGTGGCTACCTCCTTGTTACTACTGATTAGTCATCTCGATCCCGTCTCCTCTTCAGAGACCTTCAACTTTTTCCGCCGTCGCGGAGCGGATGTGCTCTGAACGCCCATTGGACCGAAAATCGCGTTTATTTCTAAAGCTTCCGTGGCGCGTATAGGAGGATCACACGGCCCCCCAGCCCCGGAAGAAGCGGGTTCGAAACCTCTCTGTCAGGTTTCGCTTAAGGATGTCCTTGGCGCTCTATTTCGCTTAGCGGTTGGCCTTGCGGAACCCCAATTGATCCATGGCGATAATCATTTTCTGAACATTGGCGGTGCCTTCCACGATTTGGTAAAGAACCGCGTCACGAAAATACCGGGCCACCGGATATTCCGGAGAATAGCCGTAGGCGCCGAGGATTTTCATGGCGCAGTGCGCGCAATAGGCCGCGGTTTCCCCCGCATAGTATTTAGCCATGGAGGTTTCGAGCGTGTTGCCGAGATTGCCCTCATCTTTCTGCACGGACGCCTTGTAGGTAAGAAGGCGGGAGGCTTCAAGCTGGACAGCCATCTGGGCGATCATTTCCTGATTCATCTGGAATTGACCGATCGCCTGGCCGAACTGCTCGCGCTCGGTACAATATTTCACCGCAGCTTCGTAGGCGGCCTGGCCTACCCCCACGCCACCGGCGGCGCAGGACAGCCTGGTCTGGTTGAGAGAGGAGAACATGATCTTAACTCCCTCCCCTTCCTTGCCCAGCAGGTTTTCCTTAGGCACCTTAACGTTGTCGAAGTAGATTTCGCCGGTCGGTGAAGAACGCGTTCCCATTTTGTCCAGAGGGCGTGTCGTTACTCCATCCACTTTCAGTTCAACCGCGAAAGCGGAGAGCCCCTTGCCGCCTTTGTCCCGGTCGGTGTACGCGTACACGATGCAGACATCGGCCACCTGGGCGTTGCTGATCCAGGTCTTGGAGCCGTTGAGAACGTAATGATCGCCTTTGTTTTCGGCGGTGGATTTCATGGCCAGGGTATCGGAACCGGCGTTGGCTTCCGTGATGCCGAAACAGCCCAGAAGGCTTCCCTCCACCAGTCCCGGAATGTACTTCTTTTTAGTCGCGTCGCTGCCATACCTCAGAAGTTCCAACGCCGATCCCAGGGTTTGCATGTTGAAGGCCACACGCAGGGAACTGCTTCCCCTGGCGATTTCCTCGGTGAGGATGGTCTGGGCCAGGAAGCCCATGTCGTTGCCGCCGTATTCTTCCGGTATGACGCAACCGAAAAAACCAAGTTCACCCATTTTATTGATTACTTCGCGAGGAAACAGGTGCTCCTCATCCCACTTGTCGGCAAAAGGAACTATTTCCTTCTCCGTGAAGTCTCGCGCCGTCTCTCTCAACATCAGGAGTTCTTCGCTCAGATTGAAATCCATACTGCCCTCTCCTTGTTTTGCAGTTCAAGCGCGCGCCATGTTTCCAGCGGAAAGCGCAGTCCCCAAAAGCGGGAACGGCCGGAGGCCTGCCCGTCGCGGGTTTCTCCGGATGACTGACGACCGGAGCGCTTTCCTGGTTTTTGCCCTATGCGCGCTGTATTCCTGCGAGTGTTGTCTTCAGTCCAAAGTTACGCTGCGTATCATTGATTTGACGCTCTCCCGCGACTCACCCTTGAAACGGTCTTCCACGGCCGTTTCGAGCGTCTCGGGTGTGAGAATCAGGTTTGTTTTAGCCAAAACAGCCAGCGAAGCCATGGCCCATTCCGTTTTTTTAAGCTTTTGGGCCTTGAAATCCAGGGTCATGACTTTGGCCGGGGTCGCGGGAATCTCCACCTGCGCTTCCCGCAGGACGACCGCTTCGGGATCAAGCCGGGCGAACAGGTCCTTGCGGCGTTCCACCCCCTCCGGAGCAATGGCGATAACCACGTTGGGGTTGGTTATTCCCGTATAATCGATCGGTTGGGAAGACAGAATCAGCTCGGTTATGGAGGGTCCCGTCATCACGGTGATATTGTATTCGCTTTTCTGAGTCACCTGCAGACCCGCGCTCAATCCGGCTCCGGCCAGGATCTCGCCCGCGGTCTGAATTCGCTGGCCCGCCGCGCCCAGAATGACCACTTCCTGGCGTTCCGATTTTAAGGGCGCGAAACGAGCCTCAATCGCCGGGGGCGCCGCCGCCGGCTTTTGCTTGGAGGTGTACTCCCGGTAAGCCGCGCCGTATTCCGGCCGGGCGTTCCAGGGAATCGGTCCGTTCAGCGGCGCCAGTCCCTCCAGCTTCTCGTCGATCATCTGCATGGTGAGTTTGTTTTTCTTCAGATAGCGGCCAGGACAGACACCCCAAATATCGATGGCGCTGAATCCTTTAAAGCGGATAGCCTCTTCGATCAGCTCGGCCAGGTCCTTGCGGTAAGCCGAAGTCCGGCCCACAAAGGGAGCGCCGGCCGCTGTCAGCACACTTCCCGCGTCCAGAGGCTTTTCCAGGAGATTAAGGAATCCCGACCCTACCGTGGCGTCGGGAGGCGTCGTGGCCGAAAACTGGCCGCCGGTCATGCCGAAGTTGAAGTTGTTGAGGATCAGCAGGGTCAGATCCAGGTTGCGGCGGCACGCGGAAAGCAGGTGGGCCCCGCCGATCCCCAGACCTCCGTCGCCCATGGTGACCACCACGTGAAGATCCGGCCGGGCCAGTTTCAGGCCCGCCGCATAGGTGAGCGCCCGCCCGTGAAGCCCGTGCAGAGCGTGGGTGTTGTAGAACGTGTCAAAAAGACCGGAACAGCCGATATCGCTGACCATCGCGATCCGGTCGCCCCCCAATTCCATGGACTCAAACGCCTTGTCCAGGGCGTGGAGCACGCGGTCATGGGAACAGCCGGGACAAAACACGGGTGGACGATTTTGATTCAGTAGACTAGCCATGGACAGCCTCCATGATCTCCCGCGGCTTGATCAACTGGCCGTCCATACGGCCGAAAAACTTGACTTTCCGGTCCTTGAGGACCCGTTCGATCTCATACACATACTGACCGAGATTCATTTCCACCACCATCACCCGTTTAACGCCTTTCGCCTTCTCGCGTATCAAATTCACCGGAACCGGCCAGAGGGTTTTCAAGATCAGCAACGACACCGCGGTCCCCGCGGTTTTCAGCTCTCTCAGCGCCCACTGCGCCGCCCGCGCGGTCACGCCGTACGTCAGGATCATGGTCTCCGCGCCCGGCTCCTCCAGAAATTCATAGTAGCTGAAACGGTCCGCGTCGCGCTCGATCTTCTCTTTCATCCGCCCCAGCGTCCGCGCTATCTCGCGGGCGTTGGTGGTTATGTAGCCGTCCGCGCCATGCGTCGACGACGTCTGCCTGACCAGCGTATTGCCTCCGATGGGCAGAAAATCGGGCGTCCACCGGCCGGGCGCCACCTGGAAAGGAAGATACGCGTCGCCGCCCGACGGCGCGCGGCGCTCCACCGGAGGCGGTTTCTCCAGCGAGTCCAGATCCACGCTTTCCTTGGTCAGCCCGATCTCCTTGTTGGAAGCCAGAAAAACCGGGCATCGCTTTTCCTCGGCCAGATTGAAGGCCCGCATGGTCAGCGAGAAACAGTCGCGCGCGTCCACGGGGGCCAGAACGATGACCGGCAGCCCTCCTGAGTTCCCCCATCGCATAAATTGAATGTCTCCGTCCGCGCCCCGTGTGGCCGAACCGGTGGATGGCCCCAAACGCTGGACATCCACGATAACCAACGGTATCTCCGAACCGATAGCGAACGATATATGCTCGGAATAAAGGCTTATGCCGGGCCCCGACGTCGCGGTCATGGCTTTCAATCCACCCATGGAGGCCCCGATACAGTACCCCATGGCCGCAATCTCGTCCTCGGCCTGTAAAACCGTGCCCCCCGACGGCGGCAGCAGCCGCAACATGGTGTTAAACACACTCGTAGCGGGGGTGATGGGATAGCCCGCGAAAAACCGGCATCCCGCATGAAGAGCTCCCCACGCTACGGCCTCATTGCCCTCAAGGAGACTGAGTCCCATTATGATTTCCTTTTAAAAAGTCGCAGGGTCGATAAAACCGTTCTTTTTTCCACCCTGCTCCCTGCGCAAGATTGCCGCTATTTGTTCGCCGCCTTCAACGCCATGTAAATTTTTTCCGATGTCACCGGAAGCGAGGTTATGCTCACGCCGACCGCGTCATAAATGGCGTTTATCAGGGCGGCGGCGGTAGGGCACGCCGGAGGTTCGCCTGTTCCCTTGGCTCCGAACGGACCGCTTGGTTCTGGCTCTTCGACAATAATAGATTTCACCGCCGGCGTGTCCAGGGCTGTCGGCACAAGATACGTTCCGAAATCACCGGTCAGGAGCTGTCCCTCTTCCCACACCAGTTCCTCCATGGTGGCGTATCCCAACCCCATGACCACCCCGCCTTCGATTTGTCCTTCAATTGCCATGGGATTGACCGCTCTTCCCACATCGTGAGCCGCCACCACCCGAAGCACGTCAACTTGGCCCGTCTCGGTATCCACTTCCACCTCTACCAGTTGCGTCGCGTAGGAATAGGCTCCATACGGGATGCCCGCGCCCGTTTCGGGGTCCAGCATTTCCGGAGTCGGCGGGGTAAAAGAGCCGCTCGCCGATGTCAATATACCCTTGGCCCGCAGCTTCCCGCACACTTCCTTAATGGATATGTTCGTGGCCGGGCTGCCTTTTATAAATATCATGTTATCCCGCGACAACAGGTCTTCCCTGCTCACTTCCAGCAGCTCGGCGGCCTCATTGAAAAGTGTGTCCCGCACCTGCTCGGCGGCCAGGCGTATAGCGTTGCCGGAAACGTAGGTTTGACGGCTGGCCGAACTGTTACCCGCATCGGGCGTTGTCAGGGTATCCGCGGACTCTATGGTCACTCGCTCGGGCGAAATTCCGATGGCTTCGGCCGCGATCTGGCTGAGCGCCGTATCCGAACCTTGTCCGAGGTCAGCGGCTCCGCAACGCACCGTGGCTGATCCGTCCTCGGCCAATTCGACATGCGCGCTGGAAGGATTGGGCTTTGCCGTGTTGCCCATTCCAAAATAAATACACGCGATCCCGCGCCCTCTTTTTCGCATGGTCCGTTCTCCGCTACTGATTCTCCAGGTGTTCAGCCACCTTTTCGAGAGTTTCCAGCGCGCCGACGCCATGTTCCAAGATCTGCTGAGTAATCGTCGACGAGCCCGGTCTGACCATGTTGAGGCGTCGTACGTCCACCGGAGACAATCCGCATTTACGAGCGATTTCATCCAGCAACGGCTCATGGCATGGCGACATCTGGGGCGCGCCGAAACCGCGCATGGCCCCCGCGATTTGCGTATTGGTGTACACGGCGTAAGAGTCCACATGGACGTTAGGACAGTCGTACGGACCGAGCGCCATGGTCGCCGACCGGGTAAGCACCGCGTGGGCGAACGACGCGTAGGCCCCCGTATTTCCGATTATTTCGGCGTACGCCGCGGTAAGACGACCGTCTCTGGTCGCGCCGAACTTGTAATTCAGATAAAAGGCGTGCCGTTTGGTGCTTGTCCGCAGCGATTCTTCCCTGCTCCACACCATTTTCACCGGCTGACCCGTAACGTACGTTCCCAGCGCCACAAAATGCTGGAGCAGCAGGTCGATTTTTCCCCCAAAGCCTCCTCCGGTAGTCGCTTGGATTACCCTGACACGATTAATCGGAAGATCGAGCAGACGGGCGATTTCGTGTCGAAGATAGTGCGGTCCCTGACTGCAGCATTCCACAACCATCATGGATCCGTCCCAGTAGGAGATGGCCGCCTCGGGCTCCAGATAAGCGTGATCGACCGATTGGGTGACAAATTGGCGTTCGACGATTATATCCGCCCGTTTAAATCCTTCGTCGACATTTCCCTTTCGAATCTTACGATGGTGAAGGATATTTCCCTTTTCGTGAATGGGAATCGCATCGGGTTTCATTGCTTCGCGAGGGTCGAAAATCGCAGGCAGCGTTTCATACCGGATGGCCACCTTCTCCGCCGCTCGATGCGCCAGCTCTCCGGTTTTGGCGATAACCACGGCCACCGGCTCTCCGGCGTAACGCGCCTTATCTTCCGCAAGGAACCTCTGGTCTTTGATAATCACGCCGTAGGAGTTGACTCCGGGGATGTCCTTGTGGGTCAACGCCGCCACAACCCCGTCCATTTTCAGCGCGGGTTCGGTGTCTATGGACACAATCCGCGCGTGAGGATGAGGACTGGCCACCACGGCCGCATGAAACATTCCCGGACGCGAGATGTCCGCCGCAAATCGAGCCGAACCCAAGACCTTGGGCGCGCCGTCGACTCTGATTATCGACCGACCCAGGCTTCCGCCGCCTTCCACGTCTTGCCGTCCGGAAACCGTGGCGCCTCTCAACTCGGCGGCGGCGGCGAGAATGGCCTCGATAACCTTTTTGTAGCCGGTGCATCGGCAGAGGTTGCCGGAAATAGCGAGTTTTATTTCCTCGGGAGTGGGGTTTGGATTGCGATCCAACAACGCCTTGGCCGTCATCAGAAGCCCCGGTGTGCAGAACCCACATTGAACCGCGCCCAATTTCAGAAACCATTCCTGAAGAGGATGAAGCTTCTTATGGCTTCCCAATCCTTCAACGGTGTTCACGCTGTGTCCGTCCACCTTGACGGCAGGGTAAAGGCAGGAAGCCATGGGAAGGCCGTCCACCAGAACCGTGCAGGCGCCGCATTCACCATTGCCGCACCCTTCTTTCGTCCCGGTCAGGCCGAGTTCTTCGCGCAGCAGTTGCAGTAAAAACGTATCCTGACCTACCGCAACCGTGGTTTCCACGCCATTGAGACTGAAGGTTATTTCCTTTTTAGGCACGTGGCGCCCTTCCCAGTTCCGACAATGCGTCGAGTAGGGCCCGGCGCACGAGGACTTCGACCATTTCCTTTCGATATTCCGCGCTTCCGCGCAAACTATCCCGCGGCGAGGCGTCTTCACGCGCAAGCGCCGCGGCGGCGTTTATGGCGTCCATTGTTACGGGAACGCCGGCCAGAGCTTCTTCCGCGCGCATGGCTCTCCAGGGCACGGGACTTACCGGAGCGGCCACTATTTTGACGCGCTGGAATTTTTCTGCGGATTCGTTCAGTTCGACCCGGACCGCCGCTGAGAGCTGCGGCAACGTGAAGGCTTTTCGCTTGCTCATCCGCCGCATGGCGCTAGCCTGCAACGGCGGCTGGCAGAGAGGAATCTTAAAATGGGTGACCAGTTCCCGGGACGGATTGATCGAGCATGTTCCTACTCCCAGACATAACTCCCCGATAGCGACCTCCCGCCGCCCCTCCGGGGAACTAATGCGCGCGGTCGCTCCCAAGGCTGTCAGCGGCACGTTTCCGTCCGCCGCCGGCTGGGCGTTCACCACATTGCCGCCGATCGTCGCCACATTGCGAATTTGAGGCGATCCCATCCAGCCCGCTCCCTGGGCCAAGGCTTTGGCCTTGTTTTGCGCAAGGGGAGAGCCGGCGAGTTCAGCCATGGTGACGGCCGCTCCGACCAGAAGAAAAGATCCGGATTCCACGATGGAGCGCATTTCCTCCACGCGGCTTATATCCAGCAAAGTCGTTTGCTCCTCCGGTTCCCGCATCGCCCGTATCTGAACCATGAGATCGGTCCCGCCCGCGACCATTCGCGCTTTTCCCTTGTGCTGGGCGAGAAAGCTCATCGTTTCCTGAATGCTGGACATCACCTCATATCGTTGCCAGCGCATACGAACTCCTGCAGTACGTGCTTCGGGTCACGGCCAAGCGTACGATCTGCTTCCAGAGGTTGGACTGTTTTGTTGAAGGCCTCTCTCTCGCCAGGGCTGTTTCCCATTCTCTCAAGCGCCGGTTCGATTCAAGGCCTCGTTTTCTCGACCTCCCCAATTACTGCTGAATCGTGATGTCGATCGCGCCGGGGACCGGACAGACGGAATAGCATCCGCCGCAACCGATACAGTTGTCTTCCTGTACCCAGGTATGCTCATCGCCTGGCTGCATGGCTTTGTAGAAACACGCCTTGAGGCAGCGTCCGCAATTATTGCAGTAATCCGGGTTGACCCGCGCCCGTTCGTGAGGCATCTGCGCGTAGGTCAAAGCGGCGTCGGAAGCGATTCCGCGCATGTCGTCGATGGTCTTGTAGCCCTTTTCATCCATGAACGTTTCAAGACCCTTGACCTGTTTGCCCAACCACTCATAGCCGTAAACCATCACCGCCGAACACATCTCGACGATGTGGGCCCCGCTCATGACGAACATCACCACGTCGCGCCAGTCATAAGCCCCGTTGGTGCCGGCGATGAAGATGTCCTCCTTGTAGGCCTTGCGCACTTCATTGATCCATCTCAGCGTCAATGGTTTGATCCAGGGCCCTCCCACTCCGGCCTGGCCATAGATAAGCGGTTTTCCGGTTTCAATATCGGGCACAAAGCCGATAAACCGATTGGTCAGAGTTACCGCCGAGGCGCCCGCCTCTTTCAGACGTCCCGAAAACGCCACCAGGTCAGTCACCTGGGGAGTCACTTTTATCATGACCGGTACTTTGACCGCCGTCGCCACCGCGTGAGTTATTTCACAGGCGTAATCAAAATCCTGGCCCACGTTCATTCCGGTTCGCACGCCGGGCATGAGCTTCGGGTGAGGACAGCCGAAGTTGCATTCTATGAGCGGCACGCCCGTGTCTTCGATCTGCTTGCCCAACTCCGCCCATCCCTCGATCTCCGTGGATGCGATGGAGCCGATAACAACCGCGTCGTTCTCGGCCGCGTACTTTACCGCCTCTCGAATCTCCTTGAGAAAATCCTCCGGCTCCTCAAGAGCCAACCCGCTCCGGCCGTAAAGGCTGAACGCGCGAGGAACCTTTCCCTGGCAAACTTCATGTTTCTCATTGAGGAATCGCCATTTGGATCTGGTCGTAAGCTCTCGCATCGCCCCGGAATCCGTCATTGTCTTGGCGATAACGCCGCCCGCGCCCGCATCGATGCACTTCTTCATGTTGTGGGCGTTCAGGGTCGGTTCGGCGGATGCCGCCACCACGGGATTCTTTATGCGAACCCCACAAAAGTTAACTTCGAGTTTTGCCATTAATTGTCTCCTACCGGACGCCAACGCCTCCTCCCGGGGAAGCGTTGGCGTCACCACCTATTTTATTTCAGCCATTCAACACGATCGGCCAGGGCGGGGAACCGCCTGCGCGCGTCCTTGACCTCCGCAAGGTCGATCTCGGCGCGAAGAATAACTTCATCATCTCCACCGCTCGTCAGAATAGTCGACCAAGGATTGACCATCATGCTGTGACCGACAAAGTTGCTGTTTCTATTTGCGCCGACCGAATTCGCTGAAACCAGGAAACACTGATTTTCCATCGCCCGAACCCGGTTCGCCATTATCCAATGCTCCAGTCTGGGATACGGCCATGCGGAACAAACCAGAAAGACCTCCGCCCCTAGATCGGCCATGCGACGGAACAGTTCCGGAAACCGAAGGTCATAGCAGGTGGCCATTCCGAACTTGCAGAGAGGAGTTTCCACCACGACAACCCTTTTCCCGGGCGCAAGCAATTGGGTTTCCTGGGAGTTATAGCCAAAGAGATGTATTTTCCGATAGTTATCGAGGATCTCACCCTCAGGCGATATCAGGTAACTGGAGTTATAGTATTTCCCCTCATCTTCCTCCACAAAACTGCCGGTGTGCAGGTAAGCGCCTACCTCTTTGGCGGCGTCGCGCAACCGGAGCAGGGTGGGCCCTTCCTTGTTCTCCGCTTCGGGTTTATAGAGGTCAAAACTCATAAAGCCGATATTCCAAATCTCCGGCAATATGATGAGATCCGCCCCTTTGGCCCGACGTATATTTTCCACGGCCTTATCGATGGTCGCCGTTTTATCGCCCTCTACCACGGCCATCTGTATGGACGCTATAAACATAGCCGACTCCCCTTATTCTACTTTCATGTAGTCCAGAGGACGCACCTCATAGCTCAATTCAAGCGCCCTGTTGAGGGTGAGGTCCTCAAGTTCCGCCTTAAAGCGCTCACCAAAAAGAAAACCACCGGTCAAGGTGCCCAGAGTGCCGGAATAAATCACCATTGACTTCAACGGCCCCGGCACCTTGGAACGAACGAAATCAAGCAATCCTCGCGGATCGAGGATCAATTTCAGAGAACCCTCCTGATACAAGGTCTCCTCGCCGTTTTTGATCACCTTGCTTCGAATAATCAGATCATCCCAGTGGCCTTCGACTTCATGAAGCGGCCAAACCTTGCCGCTGAGCAAGTTTGGGCAGATTTGTTTGGACCGCGGTATATCCGCCTCTTCCAAATGCCGATCAGTGTGATCGCTGCCCAGCCCCACATGGATCTTACTCTCATCTTCAACCAGGAGGACATATTCAACTTCGCCTGAAGTTTCCTGACCGTAGACCTCGATCTCCGGCTCGGTCAGTAACGCCCTGGGAATCACAGGATACAGTGTGGGTGTCGTTTTGGGTCCTGGTATGCCTTTATGAGCTAATTCCTCGATATGCCGGCGAACCTCCTCTTGATCTCGACCAACGTAACCAGCGTTAACCATGCGGGAATAGCGAAATGTCAATGGCTTCTGTTGACCCTTTTCTTCCGCTATGAGCTGTATTTCCACATTTCTCTCCCTATTCTATCGGCTCGCCGTTTTGTTCGGAGCCACGTTTCTCTCAAACCAAGCCTCGAGCAAGTTATTTTTTGAAGTAGCGTATCTCAAATGTCACACACCCGTAAGGAATACTGTAAGGGCCGTGTTTCATTCCCGGAGGGCGGCACGCGTAAAAACCGGGAAGATACGTTTCATCCTTGGCGATGTCGTAAAGGCTTCCCGAAACAATCAGGACTTCTTCCCAGAAATCATGGACAAGCGTTTCCTTGGTCTCGATCCCTGGAGGGAACTTCAACATGCGTGTGTAATCGCCTGTTTCGGGGTCATGGCTAAGAATCTTTTCCTTGATGCCCAGCGTATCTCCCTCGACCGGCCGCCACTCATAACTGGTGTCGTAGTCGACGAATTCAATTTCCGGTTTTGGCATTTTCATTCTCCTCTCTAGTATTTGCAGCGCGTATGAATTCGCGGAGCCATTGAACTCCACCTCCGCGTCTCAGGAGGCTCCTCGGGCTTCGGAGCTTCATTTCCGCCCGGATCGTCGCCTGCGTTTTAATGAAAAGACAATCGATTAGGATCTAACCGCTACCTGACCATCATACTTGGCAGCCAGGTAATGATGCCCGGTATCAACATGCACAACACCATCCCGAGGACTTGCAGCGCCAGGTACGGCAATACCGCATGGTATAATTCCGTCATGGTGACGTCATCCGGCGCCACCGCTTTCAGGTAGAACATGGAATACCCAAACGGCGGTGACAGGTAAGCTATCTGCAGGTTAAGGTTAAACAGGACTCCAAACCAGATAGGGTCGAAGCCCAGCGTTTTGACAACCGGAACAAAAATGGGCGCCAAAAGAACGGTGATACCGATGATGTCCAGCACCATACCCAGCAACAACAGAATGACCTGAATCAGAATCAGTACGCCCCATTTACCCAGGGGGAGGGCGACCAAAGCTTCCCGGACAAAACCGTCACCGCCGGCCAGGCTATAGGTCGCGATGAAAATCATTGCCCCGAATACGATCCACATAATCATGCCCACTGTCTTCATGGTGTCGAACAGGGACATTCTCAAACTATTCCAATTAAGCTGCCCTCTGATGGCGGCGCAGACGAGCGCGCCCAGAGCGCCTACACCCGCGGCTTCACCCGGAGTCGCCACGCCGCCGAAGATGGCGCCGATGACAGAGACAATCAGCAGCAACGGCAGAAAAAGCGATTTAATCAAACCGAGTTTTTCAGAGAGCGGAATCTGAAGCTCTTCCTCGGTGGCCGCGGGACCCGCTTCAGGATTCAAATAACACCGGACAAGAATGTAAACGATATAGAGCCCGCCAAAAAGCAATCCCGGCCCCACGCCGCCCATGAACAATTTGCCGATGGATTCCCCAACGGTTACGCCGTAGATGATGAACATTATGCTGGGAGGAATCAGCACGCCCAAAGCGCCGCCCGCCGCGATAGCCCCCAAGGCCATCCGCCGGTCGTATCCCCGCTCGAGCATGAACGGGAGGGCGATCAGTCCGGTTATAGTCACGTCGGCGCCGACAGTGCCGATCATGGCCGCCAATACGGTGCACAGCACGATAGTCGCCGCGGCTATGCCGCCTCTGACACGGCCCATCCATATATGAATCGCCTTGAAGAGGTCTCGCGCAATACCGGAGTGCTGCAACACATTCCCCATAAAGACGAACAGGGGAATGGCGATCAGACTGAAGCTGACCATGACGTCCCAAAAGCGAAAGGTTACCAGATTAAGATTGCTGGGGCCCCAAAAGATCAGCGTGAACAGCAGCCCAAGGCTGGCCGTTGTCCAGGCCAGCGGCACGCCAAGCAGGAGCAGCAGAAAAAAGGAACTGAACATCAAAATAGTAACTAGTCCTGGACTCACTGTGGCCTCTTTTCCTTGCGTATTAGTTGCGCGCTGCGGATAATTTTCGCGATACTCTGAAGCAGTAGAAAAATCCCGCTCAGGAAAACCAGGAACCTCATCGGCCAAATGGGTGGGTCCCAAATCGATCCGGAAGTGGTGCCGCGGGTTATAGCCTCCCACGTCCACACACCGCTCTGCCATATCAGCACTACGCAAAAAAAGATGAGCATCAGTTCCGCCGCATAAATGTCGAAGAGGGCTTTCGTCCTTGGAGACCAGCGCATGTAGAGAACATCCACTCTTATATGCGCGTCCATTTTATGCGTATAGGCCCCACCCATCACGTACGTCGCGGCGCAAAGATATTCGGAAAGTTCAAGTCCCCAACTGGTCGGAGCGTTAAAGAAATATCGCAACGTCAGTTCGTAACAGATCTGCAGGGTTGCGACTAAAATGAGGAAGGAGAAAATCCTGCCCTGCTTTTCATTGAGACGGTCTACAAACTGTAGAAATCGTTCCACATCTTTTTCCTATAAAGGGTGGACGAGGGGAGTGGGCTGACCCGGTTTCCCCTCGCGACAATCTTCAATTTATTGCTTATTGTCCGCCGGCAGTTGGCCCGTCTGCTGCAAAAAGCTGACGATCGAGTCGATAACCTCTTCCGCCAGGGGGCTTTTCTTTTTGTATTCTTGGGCGACTTCCAGAGAAAGCTCTCGGGCTTTTGCCATATCCTCGGCGCTAAGCTTCGTAACCGTCAGGCCTTTCGCCTTTATCTCCTGCAGGGCTTTATAGTCAGCGGCGGCTGACATGATGTCGTACAGGTAATCGGCTTCGTACACCATCATCTTGAAAGCCGCTTTTAAATCGTCAGGCAACTTATCCCAGGCTTTCTGGTTTACGCCGTAATTGACGACCGCAATAGGTCCGTGAAAGCTCGGATAAAGCACATATTTCGTGACCTCATGAAATCCCGCGCCCACGTCCTCTGACAGGGTAACGAACTCCGCGGCGTCGATTACCTTGGTATCCAGGGCGGAATATATTTCACCACCAGGCAGACTGACCGGAGCGGCCCCTAACTTGTCGAAGAGCATGGAGGTCATGCCCGATGGGGTTCTGATCTTTATCCCTTTAAAATCCTCAAGTTTTTCCAGAGGCTTGGTGGACATGATAGGCTCGGCGCCGATGAGGGTGGAGCCAAGATACTTAACGCCGTATTTGGCGTAGGCCTTCTCCATGATTTCCTTGCCCCCGAAGGATTCGATCCAAACTCGGACCTGCCGGGGGTCGTCCCACAACGCGATAGCGCTGAAAATCGGCGCGAATCCCGCGTCCAAACCGGCCGCGTACGCGTCGGGATTATGCATGACCTCAAAAAGACCCTTGCCGCACGCTTCCAACTGATCGGACGCCCTGACCAGGGTTCCCACGCCATACAGTTTGATTTCGAGTCTGCCGTTTGTGGCCGCTTTCAGACTGTCCAGAGCGATCTGCTGTGACTGAAAACCCACCGTGCCGGGCACGGCGTACGTCTGCATGCGCCACTTGAAAGCTTTTTGATCTTCCGCCGTCGCGCACGTAAAAACGGCCATGGTTATGACGAAAGCTGTTAAGGATGCCATGATTACCAGTTTCTTGAGTTTCATCCCGTCCTCCTTGGTGAGAAGCTGTTGAGTTTGCGTTTGAGGTTTCCACACGATACGATTTCCCGCTCGGTATTCTTTCCTTTTGCGAAGACATTCCAAGCTACATGACGGCCGGTTCTTCGACCGGTTTATCCACCACAAACATTTGGCCGGAACGGCGCGTTACGGCGTGAGGGATTTCGCTCCGGGCAAGCGCGTTTTGTGGAGCGGCGCCGGGGCCCGTAACGTCTGCGCCCATGACCATACTGTGTTGAAAGGTTTCGTCCCGCATGCCGTCACCTGCGCTTTCTCAGTTCGGCGAGAACTGTCTCCGGCGCTACGGGCAACTCTTTGAATCGAACGCCTATGGCGTTGTAGAGCGCGTTGGTTATGGCCGACATGGCCGGATTAAGGGCCGGTTCCCCTATGCCCTTTGCGCCATACGGTCCATTCGGTTCCACAGGCTCAACCAAAATGGGTGTGATATTGGGCACGTCCATTGATGTTGGGATGAGGTAATCAAGAAAATCCGGGTTATTGATGCGGCCTTTTTCAAAAACCATGTTTTCCATGACGGTCCACCCCAGCCCCTGGGCCACACCGCCCTGGATTTGTCCCTCGGTAGCCATGGGATTTATGGCCCGTCCCACATCGTGGGCGGCCACGAAGTTGGTAACCGTTACCTGTCCCGTATCCGGGTCCACCTCAACTTCAGCGATATGACACCCGAAAGGATACGCCGGCGAGACATTGCCGTACTTGGTTACGGCGTCCGGGTATTCGGTGGGCGGCTTATACGATCCGACCGCGACCAGCGGAGCCCCGAAACGCGCCAAGGAGGCTTTCTCGGCCACGTCCTTGAAAGGTATGGTCTTTTCGGGCGCGCCCTTTACAAAAAAAGCTCCATTCCGGCACTGTATGTCCTGGGGACTGGCTTCGAACAGCTCCGCCGCCACTTCCGCCAGCAGTTTAAACGCTTCCTCGGCGGCGGCAAGCACGCCGTTTCCACCCATCAGCGTCCCGCGCGTGGCGAAACTGCCAAAGCCGAATGGAGAGATGTCCGTATCCACGGTGGCCACGTTGATCATATCGAGCGGCACGCCAAGTCTTTCCGCGACAATCTGCGCGTACACCGTTTTCTGGCCTTGCCCCATGTCCGACTCGCCGTGATAGACCACAATCCGGCCGTCCCGGCCTACCCGCACGATTCCCCCCGAACCATCGAATTCGGGGAAGAAGGCGCGGTTGCCGCTGACATGATTGCAGCAGGAGAGCCCGATACCCCTGAGGGGAGTCTTCTTCCCTCTCTTTTCCTTCCAGTTCGCCGCTTCCGTGGCCTTTGCAACGCAGTCCCTCAGGCCATTGCTGGTGATCCTCCAGCCGTGGACGCTGGTTTCGTTAGCGCCGATGCCGTTTTTCATACGCAATTCCGCCGGGTCCATCTTTAGTTCATCGGCGATCATGTCCAGGGACGATTCCAGCACAAAGGTCATCTGCGAATTGCCGAATCCCCGAAAACAGCTTGTCGGCACCGTATTGGTATAGATGGTGTATCCCTTGGCGCGTACGTTCTTGAACCGATACAGGGAATCAACGCGATAACAGGCCGTGCCCACAATGATCTGAGCGTAAACCATGCGCGCGCCGGCGCCGCCGATAACGGTGACGTCCTTGCCGGTCAGCAATCCATCCCTGGTCACTCCCAGGGCAATATCGATGTACATGGGAACGCGCGGATTGCCGGCGATAAAATCGTCGTGACGAGTGTTGATCAGTTTGACCGGCCGTCCGGCTTTCCGGGCAAGGACAGCCGCGACCAGATGGACGTTATTTTCCATCTTTGCGCCAAACGCGCCGCCGTAATCGGGCACGATCACCCGGATGGCTTCAAGGGGCAGACCCAGCGCCTTGGCGTAGGTCAGCCGCATCATGCTGGGGACCTGCGTTCCCGCATACATGGTTATCCTGCCGTTGGAGTCCACATCCGCCACCGCGCCCATGGGCTCCAGATACGCCTGGTACACCTCGTTGGTATAATAGCGGTCCCGATACACGTAATAGGATTCGTCCAACGCGCGGTCCACATCACCCGCCGCAATCTTGTATTCCGCCGCGATATTTCTCGGTTTATCGTCGTAAAGCAGGAAAGCGTCCTCTTTCATGGCTTCGAGGGGGTCGGTAACCCAAGGCAACTCTTCGTATTCAACCTTGATCAGTTCGAGCGCCTCCTCGGCGGTATCCTCATCGACCGCGGCCACGGCCGCTACCTCGTCCCCGCAAAAACGAGCCCTGTCGGCCGCGAAGATGGTCCAATCCTCGGAGCGGGGCCCGTATTTTATGCCGGGAGTATCGGCGTAGGTCACCACAGCCTTCACACCAGGCAATGACTCCGCCCGCGAGACGTCAATATTTTTTATCTTGGCGTGAGGATAGGGACTTCTGAGGGTCCGGCCATACAGCATTTTGGGCAACGACAGATCGGAAACGAACCTGGTTTTTCCCATTGCCTTTTCCATGCCGTCGATTTGGGGATGCGATTTACCCACAACATCCAAGTAGCTCATAGTGTATCTCCCCATTGCGCGTTTATTCAGATTCCGATGAGGCGCAGGACCGTATTGCTTCCACTATTTTGTTGTAACCCGTGCAACGGCACATATTGCCCGCAATGGCTTTTTTGATCTCTCCTTCGTTGGGATTGGAATTTTCATCCAGCAAAGCCTTGGCCGTTAAAATCATTCCGGGCGTACAGTAACCGCATTGAATGGCGCCTTTTTCCACAAAGGCCCGCTGCAGGGGATGGGGCTGACGTTCAGCCAATCCCTCTATTGTGAGGATTTCGGCTCCGTCCGCCTGCGGCGCCAGAATCAGGCAGGAATTAACCGCCCTGCCGTTCATCAGAACGGTGCACGATCCGCATTTGCCCGATCCGCACCCTTTTTTGGTTCCCGTCAATTCGAGATCCTCACGGAGGACATCGGAAAGAGTCCGGTTAGGTTTGACGCGCAAAGAATGATCTTCTCCGTTGACCTTCAATTGGATAGGTATTCTCATTTCAACGTCCTTCCCCGGTTCCATTCAAAAGGGAGCCTAGAACTTTATCAGCCGCCCGCCGGACATATAGCTCCACGATGGTCCGGCGGTATTCGGCCGAAGCGCGTATATCGCTGATGGGTTTGGTTGCGGCCACCGCCAGGCGCGTCACCTGGGGTATTTTGCTCATCACCTCCCCATACGACAGGCCGGCGAGTTCCGCTTCCGCTTCCGAGGCGCGTATGGGTGTCGGGGCTACCCCGCCGAGTCCGATGGCCACGGAGGAAATCGTTTTTCCCGCAGGGTCGGCTTCAGCCTGAAAGGCTACGCCCACCAAAGACAAGTCGACGGCTTTCTTGCGCATAAGCTTAAGATAGTTCCCCGCGGATTTGTTTTTTGGAATTTTAAGAATGATTTCAGTCAGGAGTTGATTGGGTTTAAGAACGGTTTTTCCGGGGCCGGAAAAAAACGATGTCAACGGAAGTTCTTTTTGACGCCCTACTTCACTGATAACGACCTTGGCGTTGAGAGCCAATAACGCCGCGGCTGAATCGGCCGACGGCGAAGCCTGGCACAGATTTCCGCCAATGGTGCCCACGTTGCGTATTTGCCAGGAGCCGATCAGGCCGGCGGCTTCACAAAGAATAGGGAAATTTTTCCGGAGCGCCGGGTTTGCCGCCACATCCGCCAGGCGCGTGGTGGAACCCACGCGTATGGTTGACTCATCCGGTCGGATGTAATCGAGTTCTTTCACTTTACAGAGGCTGATCACATGAGGCGGCTGTTTTGTTTTGTGCTTCATGTCCAACACGAGGTCAGTGCCTCCGGCCAGGACTTTGGCGTCCGGTCCATAGCGTCCCGTCAGTTCCAGCGCTTCTCCGAGGTCGTTAGCGGCGTGATATTCAAATGGCCGAATCCTCATAAACACTCCTCGTCAATGGCTTCAAATAAAAAAAAGCCCCGCGGTTTTCAGGAAGGGCTAACCTTGATTTTCATTTCCACGCTGCGCGTGCTGCTCTAAAACGGCTTCCCGGCTGCGATCAAGATGTATTCCGAGTTTTTCTTTGGCCGCGATGGGATCTCTCGCAATTATGGCTTCCACCACTTCCTGATGTTCCACAATGACTTCCTCGGAACGTCCTTTGCGAGACAGCGCTTGCAACCCCATCAGGTGCACAATATCCCTTATGTTATCCAAGGTGGCCATCAGGCGGTTGTTTCTCGTCAATTCTCCCAGCAAAGCGTGAAAACTGCGGTCACTCTCCATATAGGCCAGATAATTTTTCTTCCTTACGGTAACTATCTGGGTTTCCTGGATTTTTTTAAATCGTTCAATTTCTCCCGATCTGAGATTTTTAACTACCTTTTCCACCGCAGCCAGTTCTATTGCCTTTCGCAGCTCGAAAACCTCCTCCACGTCTGTTTTGGTGAAGTAATTGACCATCAATCCCTTACGAGGCAAAAAAGTGATCAAACCCTGCACGGAGAGTTCCAATAGCGCTTCACGGACAGGCGTCCGGGAGATGCCGAGTTCTTTGCTTAACTGCATTTCGTTATAAATTTTGCCGGCAGTCAGCTTCCCCGTAAGGATCGAATCACGGAGGGCCTCATAAGCCAATCTCGTTAAAGGCAATGGTTGCGCTATAGCTCGTAACGTAGTCATGTGCACCTCACATTGTCGATGTAATATATTACATATCATATTCATACAGTCAAGAATTAATTGCGCCGCCGGATTGAAGGCGTTAATTCGAAAAAAGCCGCTGTTGTCGATGATTTTAAAGGCGTCGATCCGGTCCCGGGTTTCGAGGAACAGGCGGCCTTCCACATCGGCCACCAAAGAACAAGGGAACTTCCCGGCGGCTGCGCGACGGGGTTTGAGTATGATGAAAATCCGGCTTGGTCTTAGCTGTGGCGCTCTCGCGCAAACGCGCTCAGACGCCGCCTTTCATTTCGAGCGCAGCGAGAAATCTCTCAAGGGGGGGCGGGGGAAGAATTCCCCCGCTGTATTTATCAACCCTCATCCTGGCCCGGTCCGCTCCCCATATTCAACAGGCCGGCCTCCTTCCAGTCCAAAATAAGCGAATAAAACAGGAGCGGCTTGAATAAATCCGGCTTCTTCCGGATTTTGCTCCCGTTCCAGCCGTCAAGGTCCTTTTCATCCAAAGGTGTTCCGGATCTTGTGACTTGACATGAAGCCAGTTATATATCAATGTTGGCATATGTCAGAAATGGCATATTTCAAGTTTCTTTTGCGTCACGTGTTTTTGCATGGCGCGTCCTGTTCGGCGCAACCCGAAACGCGCCACTCACCTCAATGTTTTCCTCTCTTCTGACAAGGAGGTATCCGAATTGGAAAAGAAACTCCTCAGCGTCAATGGTATTGTTCGCGCGGTGATCGTCGAGCCGGAAAAATCGCTGGCGGATGTGATCCGGGACCAGTTGAAATTAACCGGAACCAAGGTCGGCTGCAACCAGGGACAATGCGGCTCATGCTCGGTTATCATGAATGGAAAGGTGGTGCGTTCCTGCGTCACCAAGATGAAACGCGTGCCCGACGGCGCCTCCGTGGTGACCATCGAAGGCGTCGGCGCGCCGGATAACCTCCATCCCCTGCAGGTGGCGTGGGCTGTCCACGGCGGGGCGCAGTGCGGCTTCTGCAGTCCCGGCTTCATCGTTTCGGCCAAGGGGCTGCTGGATGAAAACCCCGATCCCACGCGCGCGGAAGTCAGGGATTGGTTCCAAACCCACCGAAACGCCTGCCGCTGCACCGGCTATAAACCTCTGGTCGACGCCGTTATGGACGCGGCCAAGGTAATAAGAGGGGAGATGACCACGTCCGAGCTGGCGTTTAAACTCCCCGAGGACGGCCGCATATGGGGAAGCAAGTATCCTCGCCCCACGGCCATCGCCAAGGTAACCGGCGCATTGGACTACGGCGCGGACATCGGTCTGAAAATGCCCGCCGGAACCTTGAGGCTCGCCCTGACCCAGGCTCAGGTGTCTCACGCCAGGATACTTTCCATCGACACCTCCGAAGCCGAAAAAATGCCCGGCGTGGAAAAGGTCATCACTCACAAGGACGTCAAGGGAAAGAACCGTATCACGGGACTCATCACCTTCCCCACCAACAAGGGCGACGGATGGGACCGTCCCATCCTGTGCGATGAAAAGGTGTTCCAGTTCGGAGACGCCATCGCCATCGTCGCGGCCGATACCGAAGACAACGCTCGCGCCGCCGCCGGCAAGGTCAAGGTGGAACTGGAAGAGCTTCCCGCCTACATGAGCGCTCCCGCGGCCATGGCCGAAGACGCCCTGGAAATTCATCCCGGAACGCCGAACGTTTACTACGAACAGAAGATAGCCAAGGGAGGGGAAACCGCCCCGCTCATGAAATCGGCCGCCTATGTGGTGGAAAACGACTACTACCTCCAAAGGCAGCCGCACCTGACCATGGAGCCTGACGTGGGGCTGGCCTATTTTGACGAGGAAGGGCGTCTCACGATCCACTCCAAAAGTATCGGACTTCATCTCCACCATGCCATGATCGCTCCCGGCCTGGGGGTCGAGCCCGAAAAACTGCGCCTTATCCAGAACCCGGCCGGCGGCACCTTCGGCTATAAGTTCAGCCCCACCATGGAGGCGCTGCTGGGTGTGGCGGCCCTGGCCACCGGCAAGGCTGTTACCTTGAATTACAGCTACTTCCAGCACATCACCTACACGGGGAAACGGTCTCCGTTCTTCATCAACCTGAAATACGGCGCCGATGAAAACGGTAAGATCGTCGCCATGGAAAGCGACTGGTCCGTGGACCACGGCCCGTACTCCGAATTCGGCGATCTCCTGACTCTGCGCGGCGCCCAGTTTATCGGGGCGGGTTACGACATTCCCAATATCCGCGGAATCGGGAGGACCGTTTGCACCAACCACGCCTGGGGATCGGCTTTCCGCGCCTACGGTTCGCCTCAGAGCTTCCTGGCTTCCGAAAGCCTTATGGACGAACTGGCCGCGAAGATGGGAAAAGACCCGCTGGAATTGCGGTATCAAAACGTCTATCGGCCAGGGGCCACCACGCCCACGGGCCAGACGCCTGACGCGTTCAGCCTCCCGGAGATGATCGATAAACTGAGGCCCGCGTACACCGCCGCGCTGGAGCGGGCTAAGAAGGAAAGCTCGCCGGAAAAGAAAAAAGGCGTGGGAATATCCATCGGTATCTACGGTTGCGGCCTCGACGGTCCCGACTCCTCGGAAGTCAAAGTCGAACTGACACCCGAAGGGGTAACGCTTACCGCCTGTTGGGAAGACCACGGACAGGGAGCCGATATCGGCGCGCTGGGCACCTGCCACGAGGCGTTGCGCCCGCTCAAACTGTCTCCCGATAAAATCAAGCTGGTCATGAACGACACCGCCATAACTCCCAACAGCGGCCCTTCCGGCGGCAGCCGGCAGCAGGTGATGACCGGGAACGCCATCAAAAACGGCTGTGAGACTCTCTTGAACGCCATGCGCAAACAGGACGGTTCCTACCGGACCTTTGAAGAGATGCAGGCGGAAGGGATTCCCGTCACATACGCGGGCAAGTGGACCGCCTCCATGTGCGCGCCCTGCGACGAAAACGCCCAGGGATCGCCGTTCGCCGTGTACATGTACGGGCTCTTCATGGCCGAAGTGACCGTGGACACCGCCACCGGCAAGACCGAGGTGGACAAGTACACCATGATCGCCGACGTGGGTAAGGTCAACAACCGCCTCGCCGTGGACGGTCAGATTTACGGCGGCGTGGCCCAGGGTATCGGCCTGGCCCTGACGGAAGACTTCGAGGACCTCTCGAAACATATCAGCCTTATATCCTGCGGTCTTCCGTACATTAAGGACATACCGGACCAGTTCGAAATCCAGTATGTGGAAACGCCGCGCGAACACGGCCCCTTCGGCGCGGCCGGCGTGGGGGAAGCCCCGCTCACGGCTTCGCACGTGGCGGTGGTGAACGCCATCTATAACGCGACCGGGGTACGGATCACCCAGTTGCCGGCGCTGCCCGAAAAGGTCCTCGCCGGCCTGAAGGCCCTCGGTTGAAAACCCGCCGGGGAGTCAGCGCTGACTCCCCGGCCTTTCATGATAATGTTCAACGCGGGCCGGGGAGCCTTTCGTGAGGAGAGGCGCCTCGGCCTTTTATCTTTTGTGTTTATGTTGTTAGCTCCTAAAAGGAGTGGATGGTCTCCTTCTCCCTCCGGGAGAAGGCCGGGATGAGGGTTGATAAATACAGCGGGGGAATTTCTTCCCCCGCGCCCCCATGACTTATTTCTCGCTGCGCTCGAAATGAAAAACACCCTTGCCTGAAATGCTACTGCTTTCAATAGCTTAAAGGTTTTAGGGGTGGGTTTGGGAGGCCCCTTTTCCCAAAAGGGGCTTCCCATTTTCAACAATCGAATTAAGAGCAATAGCACTTTATTTTTTTTTGTGGGAGAGCCCATGGACCAGAAAGAACTCCGCGAATTCGAATATCGCTGCATCCAGGAGGAGCCGCCCGAATGTAACGCCACCTGCCCCATCCACCTGGACGCGCGGCTTTTCGCCAAACACGCGCGCGATGGAAAATGGCCCGAGGCCTGGGCGGTCCTGAGAAAAACCATGCCCTTTCCCGGTATCCTGGGGCGTTTGTGCGAAGCGCCCTGCAAGGAGCGCTGCAAGCGGGGCGAAGTGGAGGCGCCCATAGAGATGGGCCTGCTCGAACGCGCGTGCGTCGCCACCCCTGCGCCGGCTCAAAAGCTTCGGGGCATGCCCGGAAAAAACAAGAAGGTAATGGTGGTGGGGAGCGACCTGAGCAGCCTGACCGTGGCGTGGGACCTGGCCCGCAAAGGCTACCAAGTAATCCTTTTTGAGCCCGGCGACGCGCTGGGGGGCGGATTGCGGGAAATCGCCCTTGAACTGCTGCCTCGGGAAGCGCTGGACATGGAGACGGCCGCGCTCGGGGAACTGGGCGTGGAGACGCATTTTAAGGTGGACACCGGGCCGGACGAATTTCCGGATCGGCTGATCCGGGAGGCCGACGCCGTCTATGTGGGGCTCGACGGCGTTGACGGCGGACGGTGGTCTCTCCAACGGGACGCGGAAGCAAGGATCAGGATCGACCCGTCGAGCAGGATGACCAGCCGGGAAGGCGTTTTCGCGGGAGGGCTTCCCCGTAAAAAAGGAGAGCGGTCCAATATCTTTCAGGCCGCCGAAGGCCGCTGGGCCGCCACTTCCATTGACCGGTATATTCAGAAGGTTTCCATGACCGCGGGCCGGGAGAAGGAAGGGCCCCACCCTACCCGCCTGTTCACCTCCATCCTGGGTGTCGAGCCCAAAGACGCCGTCAGGCCCGCTTCCCTGAGGCAGGGCTACACGCTTGACCAAGCCATGGAGGAAGCCGGGCGCTGTCTGCAGTGCGAGTGTCTGGAATGCGTCAAGGTCTGCGCCTATCTGGAAAAATTCGGAGCCTACCCCAAACGGTACGCCCGGGAGATCTACAACAACGCCTCCATCGTCATGGGAACGCGCCAGTCCAACAAGCTGGTCAACTCGTGCAGCCTCTGCGGCCTGTGTGAAACGGTGTGCCCGGAAGATTTCGCCATGCAGGACCTCTGTCTGGAGGCCCGCCGCGAGATGGTGGGCAAAGGCAAAATGCCTCCTTCCGCGCACGAGTTCGCGCTGCTGGACATGGAATTCAGTAACAGCGAACATTTTTCGCTGGCTCGTCACGAGCCCGGCCGCGCAACAAGCGCCTGGGTCTTTTTTCCCGGCTGTCAACTGAGCGCTTCATCGCCGGGACAGGTCCGAAGCGTCTACGATTACCTGCGCAACGAGCTTCAGGGAGGCGTGGGGCTGATGCTGGGCTGCTGCGGCGCGCCCGCGCAGTGGGGAGGCCGCGAGGAACTCTTTGCCGGGCAGGCCGAACGCTGGCGTTCCCAGTGGGAGGAACTCGGCCGGCCCAAGGTGGTCGTCGCCTGCTCCACCTGCTTTCAGTTATTCAAGCAAACCATGCCCGAGGCGGAAATCGTTTCTCTCTGGCGGGTGATGGCCGACAGCGGCCTGCCGCGAGAAAAGCCCCTTTCATCGCGCCTGGCGCCCGCCGTTCATGACCCCTGCACAACCAGGCATGAGCCGGACATTCAGAAAGACGCGCGCAGGATTCTGGAAAGACTCGGACAAACCTATGAAGAGCTGCCGCTCGGCCGGGACCTGACCGAGTGCTGCGGGTATGGCGGCCTGATGCGCAACGCCAATCCGGATCTCGCGGCCGAGGTAGTCAGGCGCAGGGCGAAGTTGAGCGACGCGGACTACTTGACTTACTGCGCCGTATGCCGCGACAATCTGGCCGCGGCCGGCAAACGGGCCTTCCATCTTCTGGACCTCTTCTTTGCCGAAGACCCCGATCCCGCCGCCCGAAAGCGTCCGGACTGGTCCGAACGCCGGGAAAACCGGGCCAGGCTGAAAAACGCGCTTTTAAAGGAACTATGGTCCGAGAGGCCAAGCGAAATGGACGAACACGAAACGATTGTTCTGCGCATGTCCGCCGAAGTCCGGGATCTGCTGGACAAGCGGCGCATTCTGGTGGAAGACGTACAAAAGGTCATCCTGAGCGCGGAGAAGAGCGGGAGGCGCTTTTTTCACGCGCCCACCGGACATTACAAGGCCGCGTTCAAGCCCTATAACGTCACCTTCTGGGTTGAGTACACCCCGGACCAAGGGGGCTACACCATTCACAACGCCTATAGCCACCGCATGGAGATATACGGAGAGGCGGGGTCATGAAGACGGATTACAGCAAGCCCGAGGACCTGGAGTGGACCTGCGGCAAGTGCGACGAGCCCCTGATCGTGGGCCCGGTAAAGGTGGCCTACATGGGAAACGAATTCACGGCCGACCTGCCGCACTGTCCCAAATGCGGACTGGCGCTCATTTCGGAGGATCTGGCCGGCGGCGCCATGGCCGAGGTGGAGCAGATCCTGGAAGACAAGTAGGAGGAGATCACGGACCGGACCACCGCATTGCGGCTACGCGCCCTGATCGGAGACGAAATCAGGCCCGGCGGCCTGGCTCTGACCGAGAGAGCCTTGACGTTCTGCCGTTTCCCCCGGCAAGCCAGAATCGCCGACATCGGCTGCGGCTGGGGGGGAACGCTCAAACTTCTGCGCGCCGGTCACGGCCTTGAAGCCATGGGCGTGGACCTTTCCATGGAAACGCTTTTGGAAGCCTCCCCACTGCCGGTGGCGTGCGCCACCGCCCTGGCGCTTCCCCTGCGGTCCGAGATTCTGGACGGAATTTTCTGCGAGTGCGCGCTCTCGCTTCTTGCTTCCCCGGAACAGGCGCTGACCGAGTTTCACCGGTCGCTCAAACCAGGAGGCCTCCTGGCGCTTACCGACATCTATCTTCGCCAGCCGCCGCCGGGAGCGGCGGAAACCGAGGGCCCTTACTCGTCCTGCCTGGCCGGAGCGGTGGGAATCGACCGCCGCTTGGATCAGATGCGGGACTGCGGGTTTGAGGTCCTCATGTGGGAAGACCATTCCAGGCTCCTTGCCGAGCTGACCGCCCAAATCGTCTGGAATCGCGGATCGCTCAGCGCTCTCTTCGGAAATCCGGCCTGCTCATCCTGCCCGCCGGGGGAGCCCTTCGATATTCGACGCGGGCGGCCGGGCTATTATCTGGCCATCGCCCGCAAGCATGAAAAGGTAAACCATGAACAACCTGACTCTTGACGCAATCAGGCTCGCAGGCCGGGGCTACTGCTGTACCCAGATCATGATTCTGCTGGTTCTGGAAATGCAGGGGCGAAGCAACCCGGAACTGGTCCGCGCCGCGGGAGGCCTCTGCGTGGGGATCGCCGAAAGCGGCGGCGCGTGCGGCGTGCTGTCCGGCGCCGCCTGCATTCTGGCTCTCCACGCGGGCAAAGGGAGCGACGAAGAACGCCCTGACGACAAACTGCCTCTCATGTACTCGGAACTGATTGAATGGTTCCAGGCCACGGTCGGCGAGCGCCACGGGGGAATCGCCTGCGACGCCATCCTGGGCGAAGGCCCCCGGCGGCCCGACCCCGGACTGTGCGGCGGAATTCTGGTCGATACCTATAAAAAAGTCCTGGATATTCTGACCGAAAACGGCTTCGACCCCGCCGTTCCCCGGGAGAGTGAAGATTTCCAGCCCCGCTGACAGCCGGACGCTCTCGCGGACGGAAAGCGTCTGCCCGGAGTGCCTGGAGACCATTCCCGCCGCGCGGGTGGCCTGCGGCCAGGAGGTGTATCTGGAAAAGGTCTGCCCGCGCCACGGCCCCTTCCGGACCGTGATCTGGCGCGGCGACCCCTCGTTCGAAGCCTGGACGCGGCCTAAGATCCCCACAACCCCTCCCCGCCTCTACACGGAGGCCGACCGGGGCTGTCCCTTTGATTGCGGTCTGTGCCCCGACCACCGGCAAATCACCTGCACGGCCCTGATCGAAGTCACCGGACGCTGCAACCTGCGCTGCCCCTACTGCTTCGCTTCGTCCGGCGAGCCTTCCTTTGCCGACCCGGATCTGCAAGCCATCCGCTTTCTGTACGACCGGGTCCGGGAAGCCTCCGGTTTCTGCAACATCCAAATTTCCGGCGGCGAACCGACCGTCCGCGACGATCTGCCCGCCGTTATTGAGCTGGGGCGACAGATGGGCTTTGAGTTCATCCAACTCAATACCAACGGCTTGAGGCTCGGCCTGGAGGCGGATTACGCCCTCCGCTTAAAGGAGGCTGGGCTTTCCTCGGTCTTTCTCCAGTTTGACGGTATCTCGGACCAGGTCCACCTGCGCCTGCGGGGAAAGCCTCTGTCCGCTTTGAAGAAGTCGGCCCTGGAACGCTGCGCCCAAGCGGGTATCGGGGTGGTCCTGGTCCCCACCGTGGCGCCGGGGGTGAACACGTCGGAGGTGGGGGCCATACTCCGGTTCGCCCTGGCCTACGCGCCTGCAGTGCGGGGAGTTCATTTTCAGCCGGTGAGTTATTTCGGACGGCGTCCGATGGAACCAACCGACCAAGACCGCGTCACCATCCCTGAAATCCTGGCCGCGCTGGAACAGCAAAGCAAGGGATTGGTCAAAAAGGAAAATTTTCGGCCTCCGGGGTGCGAAAACGCCTGGTGCTCCTTTCACGGAAACTTCCTGCTCATGCCCGGAGGCGGGTTGAAAGCCCTGTCCATGGCGGATCAACCCTGCTGCGGAAAACCGGAGCGGGCCGACGAGGGCGCCCGCCGGACCATCGCGGCCGTGGGCGCGCAGTGGAGTCCGCGGACCGGCGCGCCGGAAACGGAGCGCCGGGCTCCCTTCAAAATGGTTAAAGACGACGGCCCGGTCAGCCTCAACGATTTCCTGGCCTACGCGCGGAATAACACCTTTTCCGTTTCCGGGATGGCCTTTCAGGACGCCTGGAACCTGGACCTGGAACGGCTGCGCGACTGCTGTATTCACACCGTGGCGCCCGACGGCAGGCTGATTCCCTTCTGCGCCTACAACCTGACCAGCCGGACCGGCAGGCCGTTGTACCGGAGCGGATCATGATATTGATCACCCCCCTTGACGCATGGATCAAGCGCGCAATCCATCCGCGCGGAACGCCGAAGGCCCTTACCCGCGCGGACATCGAACGCTTTCAACTGGAACGGATAAATCTGACCGTCGCCCATGCGCGGGAAAAGAGCCCTTTTTATCGCCAACGTCTGCGCGGCCCGGGAGACGGTAGCCTCACGCGACTGGAAGACCTCTCAACCCTTCCCTTCACCACGCCGGACGACATCAGCCGCGATCCGCTCCAATTTCTCTGCGGGTCCCAAAGCGAGATCGAACGGGTGGTCACGCTGCGCAGCTCCGCCACCACCGGGCCGCCCAAACGGGTTTTCTTTACGGCGGACGACCTGGAAAGCACTATCGATTTTTTCCATCACGGCATGTCCACCCTGGTCAGGCCGGGCGACCGGACGCTCATCCTGATGCCGGGCGAAGCGCCCGCCAGCATCGGGGCCCTGCTCCGGCAGGCGCTGGCGCGGATGGACGTCCAGGGACTGCTCCACGGGCCAATCATCGATCCCGCCCAAACCGTGAAATTCATCAGGGACCGCGCCGTGAATTCCCTGGTCGCCGCCCCCACCCAGGCCCTGGCTCTGGCCAGGGCGGCCGGAACAGACGCGCTCGCGGGCAGGATACAATCCGTTCTGCTCAGCACGGACTACCTGTCCCAGGCCGTCACACGGGCCCTCGAGGAAGCGTGGGGTTGCGAGGTTTTCGATCATTACGGCATGACCGAGATGGGCTGGGGGGGAGGCGTCGAGTGCGCCGCCCATCAGGGCTACCACCTGCGGGAGGCGGACTTGTACGTGGAGATCGTGGACCCGCGAACCGGCGAGCCGCTGGGGGAGGACGAGACAGGTGAGGTGGTCTTCACCACGCTCAACCGGCGAGGCATGCCGCTCATCCGTTACAGGACCGGCGACGTGGCCCGCTTTATCCCGGGCCCCTGCCCCTGCGGGACCGCGCTGAAGACCCTGTCCCGGGTCGGTTGCCGTTTGGACGGCTTAGTGGAAGTCGCGCCCGGCTTCACGCTGTCCATGGCTCAGCTCGACGAGACGCTGTTTTCCCTTCCCGGCGTGGTGGATTTCAACGTGGAACTTTCAGGCCGCGCCGGAGCGCGCGAGCTCTCCCTTGAAGTGGCGCGCAACCGGGACGACAAGCGACCGGAATCCGCCCACGCCCTGGCCGAACGGCTGGCCTCCATTCCCTGCCTCGGCGCCGCGCTCGATTCGGGCGAACTGAAGATAAACGCCATCCGTTTCAGGGACGCGGCCGCCTTTCCCCGCGAGTTCAGGAAAAGGCGCATCGTAGTCCGCCCCTGACCTCTCCAACGATTTACAACCTCATGCAAAACTTTAAAAATTACACCTAAACGCCTTTTAAAAATCAAACATAAACTGTTCTATGTTCAATGCGCCGCCCGCCTTGGAGGTTGTCGATTAAAGAGCGAATAGTGAAAATGGGAGGACCCTTTTTGGTAAAAAGGGTCTCTCCCATGCCCATCCCTAAAAACTTTAACTTATTGAAAATATAAGTATTTAAGGTAAGAGTGCTTTTCATTTCGAGCGCAGCGAGAAATCTCTCACGGGGGCGCGGGGGAAGAAATTCCCCCGCTGTATTTATCAACCTTCAAACCTTCATCCCGGCCGTTTCAGGGTTCGCGTAGCTGGTCGCGCATGTGGCGGTAGAATTGATGGAAGTCGTCGGTTTCTTTTTTACGAGGCCGCTCCAGGGTAACGGTCACTTCGCAGCGGATGTGTCCGGGGCCCCTCCCCATAACCAGCACGCGATCCGCCAGGGCCACCGCCTCGCTGATGTCGTGGGTGACGAACAGAATGGTATGGGAAAGTCGCCGCCACAGATCGAGCAGCAAATCCTGCATTTCTTCCCGGGTCTGGGCATCCAGGGCGCCGAAGGGTTCGTCCATGAGCAAAAGCTGCGGCTTCAAAATCAATACCCGGGCCAAGGCCACCCGTTGCTTCATCCCGCTGGAGATTTCGCGAGGCAGGTAGCGGCCATAGGAACCCAGCCCCACCAACTCCAGAAACCGGCGGACCTCCTCCTTCCGGGCCTTCCGGTTACGGACGAGTTTTTTCAGGCCAAAGCCGATATTCTCTTCCACGGTCAGCCAGGGAAACAGGGCGTCTTCCTGAAAAACCACACAGCGGTCCGGTCCCGGCTTGCCCACCGGCCTGCCCCGCTCCCGGATTTCCCCGCTGTCGGACCGCAGAAAACCGGCGATGATCTTGAGCAGCGTACTCTTGCCGCAGCCGCTGGGCCCCAGGATGCAGATGAATTCACCGGCCGCCGCTGCAAAGCTGATGTTGTCCAAAACGGTTTGCCGCTTGTCGCCGACCTGAAACGTTTTTGTCAGCCCCTGGACGCTCAGAAGCGGCGCGGCCCGTTCCGGGGAACGCGTGGCGGGTTTTGGAGACGATATCACGGCATCCTCCGCGCGCTTTTAAAACAGGCGGTCAGAACGCCTTTCAGGATCAGATCGCTCAGCCGTCCCATAACGGCGATGATAATAATCCCCACCACAATAATATCGATACGCCCCAGCATGCGGGCGTCCATAATCACCGCGCCCAGTCCGTTGGGCACGCCGGTCAGTTCTCCCAGCACCAGATAGGCCCAGGCTATGCCCAGACCCAGACGCAAGCCGGTCATGATGCTCGGCATGGACGCAGGCAGCAGGATGGCGTAGACGCCACGCCCGTAACTGACTCCCATCATGGCCCCGGATTGATACCAAATGGGATTGATCTGGCGGGCGCCCGCGGCCGCGTTCAGGTATATGGGGAAAAAAGCGGCCAGGGCCACCAGGAAAACCGTGGTTTTGACGCCGATGCCGAACCATACCAGGGCCAGAGGCAGCCAACAGATACCCGGAACGGCCCGCAAGGCGTTAATGGAAGAACTCACCAGTTTCCGCGCCAGGGGAACCCGGCCGGACAGTATTCCCAGAGGAATTCCGGCCAGCGCGGCCAGGAAGAATCCCAGTCCCACGCGGACCAGAGAGGTCCCGGCGTCGTCCAGGAACCTACCGGCGTAGGGGCCGCTCCCCGCCTGACCGAATAGGTAGTCGCGACCGGCCATTACAATGTCCGAAGGACCGGGCATCAAATACGGAGGAATCCATCCGGCGCGGCTCACCACAAACCAGAGCAGGATAAACAGCGCGGGAATGATCCACGGCGCAAGCTGTTTCCAGGACAGGGACGGCTGACCGGATCGTTGAAGATTCATGATCGCCGTCCGCGCCTGTTACTGCTTCAGTTCGGCTTGAGCGCGCCGCGCAAAGGAAAGGTCGAACAGCCGGTCGTAGTCAGGCTGACGGTCGATGACCTTGAGCGCCTCCATGCGGGCGCCCAGGGCGCGGGCCCTGGCCACGAAGTTTTCATCCATTTGCCACGCCAGCTCCATGTTGGGGGCCGCTTTTTCCAGAATGTTCCTCGACGCGCCGAAGGTGGCGGCTTTATCCAGCCACTGGTCGGGATGATCCCGCAGATAGCGGGTGGCCCGCGCGTGCGCCTTGACCAGAGCCAGGACCATGTCGGGCCGCTTCTCAATGGCTTCCCGCGTCACCAGCATACCCGCGTTGATCGAGCCCACGGTATCGTCGTAATAGGGATAGGAAAGGATGCGGCCGTATCCCTGGTCAACCGCCAGGGTGGGAAAAGGCTCGCCCGACAAAAAGGCGTCGATTCCGCCCCGCGCCAGCGCCAACCCCATATCGAAAAAATCCACCCGCGTCAGCTGAGCGTCTTTTTCCGGCGACAGCCCATTGCGGGTGAGGGTTTCACGCAGCAGTATTTCGTGCATGGTACCCGGAACGTAGCCGATTTTCTTGCCTTTCAGATCGGCGACCTTTTGTATGGGCCCGTCTTTCTTTACCACCAGCGCCGAACATTTGTTGCACAACGCGGCCACAACCACCACAGGCTGGCCCAGCGACGCCGAATGGATGGCGTGCGCCAGGGTGGTCCCGCACATATCCAGACTCCCGGCCAACAGGGCGGTCTTCTGATCGGCCGGATTGGTAAAGGCGAATACCTTGACCTCATCGCCGGACCCCAGATAATCCCGATAAAAGAAGGGCTGGATCGTTTGGGCGGTTTTCCAGGTCCCGACCCGGTACTCCGTGGCGGAGCCGGACGTTGCGGCGCCAAGCAGAAAAAAGGCTGTGAACAGGAACAAAATACCACGCGAGAAGCCTTTCATGACAGATGTCTCCTTTGATCGGCGCGTCAGGCGCTCCATGCGGGTTGCACACCCTTGTCTTGAACCGGAAAACAGTTGGACGGCAGATCGGGGTCCCATTCCATCTCTCTTTGCATGCGCCGGCACTGCTCGATGGCCTGCCCCCGGCCGGTTCCCGTATCGGCTTTTCCGTCCCTGGGACTGGACCCCACTTCCGGGAAAAACAGGTTGGCGCCCGCGATCAACGAAACGCTGTGCGGTTCATGCGTGCAATGGGCCTTGGGCGTATCGCCCATCACCAGACGCGATACGGCCACCATCTTGGCCATTTCCAACTCGCTGATCATCCCCAAATGGGTCATGGGCGAACCGGGAAAATTAATGCGGCGCATGACGCCGCTGTACACGGCGCCGTACTCCCGGGCCAGCAGCATCAGGTCCACGATCTCTTCGTGGCTGTGTTCAGGCCCCACCGGCTCGATACAGTTCATCCAGAGCAGTCCCACATCCTTGAGGACCTGGAAGGTTTGAATGCGCCGCTCCCGGCTCAAGGTGGTGTCTCTGCCCTCGCCCAGCCGCAGCGCGTGATAGGCGCCCACAAAGCCCGCTTCCAGAAGCGCCTCGCCTTCCTGGTGTGTGATGTCTCGGGTGTTGGCCACAAGCGGCGTGCCGACGCTCTCTTTCAACAAACGGCCGATTTCCAAAAACCGCTGAAATGAAAACGTGCCGGTGGTCATAACATTCAAAGCGTCCGCGTGGCTGGCTTCGGCCAGTTTGGCCCAGTCCACGAGCTGTCGATCGCTGAACTCGATGACTTCGGTAAAGATACCCGCTTCCTGCGAAAGCGAACAAAACTTGCAATTCATGGGACACGGATTGACGTTCACGCCAATATGAAAATGATTTTCACCCTTGGGGCCGAACTGTTCGCGGGACATGCGGTTGGCCGTTTCCATCAGGGCGTAGGTTTCCCTGCCATGCAGGGGCAGCCGCATCAAACGCAAGGCCTCATCCCTGGTGAGGCCGCCAAAGTCGCCTCCTTTTTTTAAGATGTCGTCAATCGCCAAATTCAAGCGCCAAGACATGCGCGATTCCTTTCCATGCAAAAATATGCTCTTCCAGTCTTGAAAATCCGCGTTCCCTGTTCCAAACGCAAATGCTCATTCAAGACCGTGGACCGCCAGGTTGTCAATACTACAACAAAAATTGTACGACGCCTGACCAATTATTCAAGCGGTTTTAACGCTTTTCGCAAACATTTATCACTTTTTTCAGCCATTGCGATCATTTCCCTAACATACTTCGAGCTTTCAGAAAAAGCGGGAAAAAGAAATACCGCGGGGGAATCTCTTCCCCCGCGCCCCCTGCGAGATATTTCTCGCTGCGCTCGAAATGATGGGCGCCGCCCGCCGCAGGCGGGCAATTGAGACGTTTTTGGAAAGGGCGTGGGAAAACCTTTTTGCCAAAAAGGTTTTCCCGCAAAACAGTACCGCACAAAAAAGCCCCGACCGGGATCAGCTTATTCCCGGACGGGGCGTTGGGTGAAGGAGTCACGCTCTATGGCGTGGCGATGTTCAAGGAACGGTTAGAATCGCTCTCGCGGCCCGCCGCCGGAAGCCATGGGAATATCCAGAGCCTCGGAGGTGGCCAGGGTGATGCTTCGCATATCTTCGGGTTCAAGGTTATGCACGTTGGTTTTTCCGGTGCAGCGCGCGATTATGGCTGTTTCGTCGGCGGTGGCCTTGATCCATCGTTCCAGCGCCGAGCGCCGTTCATCCAGGGTCACGCCGCTGTCAAAGGCCATGCTTTTGTCCCGGATCACGCCGCCCATCGAGAGCCCCAAAGGAACCCCAAAGGCGGCGGCGTTGCAGTTGATGGCCAGAACCTTGGCCACATCGGTGCCGGAGCGCATACCGCCGAAGTATACCAGGGATATCTCTTCTTCCTGGTTGAGTTTGCGCAGGATGCGTATGGCGTCGCGCATGACCGTCAGGTCCGGCGCGCCTTCCAGTTCCACCCACGGCTTCTCGATCCCGCTGGTGCCATCCAGAACCAGCAGATCGAACCGCTGTTCCAGCGCGTAGGGAATGGCTTCGGGGAGCGCTTTGGCGGCCACGGACAACCCGACCAGTTGTTTTTCGTTGGCCCGTTCCGGTTTGATTGGTTTGAATTCTTCCCCCAGCACATACACCACGCCGTCCGCTTCCGAAGACGGCTTGTCTTTTCCCGGAACGAGGAGCTGCAGCCAGGCGTGATCGGCGTTGGCCGTATCGCCGGATGGCTTTGCCCCGATTAGCAGAGGCCTGGCCCCGATATAGCCGCACCCCTTGGAAGCCAGAGCCGAGGCCAGGGCCTGTCTGATTTCCTGCGGCGCGTCATCAAACCCGGTGGCGAAAAACGGCTGCTGAAGTACCAGCGACGATCCGATTACGGTTTTGGTTGAACACTTTTCGCGGTACGGGTCTATGACCAGACGGGTGAGCGCCGCGGACAGAAACACCAGATCCTCGATGTGCGCGGGCCGTTCCGGCGGAAAGGGGTTTTCCCGGGGCCGCAGAAGCCGAAGCTGAATATCGCGAAGCCGCTCCGTTTCCCTGGATTCGGTGCGGGCCATGGCGTGAATGATTTCACGGTGGCGGCGCGGGTAATTGGCGCTTCCGGTTTCGGCGTCGCATCGCAGGCACCGGGCGGCCTGCCTTTTGGCGGTTTCATCGTCGTAGGTCTCTTCGCACTCGGCCATGGCCCCGGCGCCTGAACCGATACCCAGGAATTTCTGTTCCTCCCGCGGCAGTTTTTCCCACAACGGGTCCTGCGCGATTTCCACTCTGCGCGTCCGGTAGGGGACCGTGTAGGGAAGCGGCTTTTCCATGCCTTGCAGAAAGGCGTTTATGCAGTAGGAGGCCCGATGGCCGTGACTCATGGCCGTGACCACCGCCGACGGCCCGAACGCGCAGTCGCCCGCCGCAAAGACTTTGGGGTCGCCGGACCGCATGGAGTCGAAATCGGCGCGCACGAACCCCCGGTCCAGCAGGCCGGTCTCTTCCAGTTCCTTGTTCTCGGCGGTCAGTCCGATAGCCAGCAGGGCCGATTGGCCGGAGACGGTCATGGTCTTGTCCGGGTCGTAGGTGGGGTTGAATTTCCCCTGCCCGTCAAAAACCGAAACGCACCGCATGAATTCAATACCGCTGAACGCGCCGTCTTCGGAATGAATCCGTTTGGGCCCCCAGGAATTGTTGATCTTTATTCCTTCCCGTTCGGCCTCTTCTATTTCGTGTTTCCAGGCGGGCATTTCTTCCCTGGTTTCCAGACAATAGAGCTCCACTTCCTGCGCGCCGGCCCGCAACGCCGTCCGAGCCAGGTCCACGGCCACGTTGCCGCCGCCCACCACAATGGTTTTTCCCGTGAGGCTGATTGTTTTTCCGGCGCTGAGTCCGGTGAGGAAGTTTATGCCGTACAGACCGCTCAACCCGTCCAGCTCGCCGGGCACGTTGAGTTTTCTGTCCTTCCACAACCCCACGCACAACAGTACCGCGTCATGGCGCTGTTTGAGTTCGTCGAGGCTTACTTCGGCGCCCAAGCCGGTGTTGAGATGGATCACGATGCCGGGGCAGTGGTTGAGAATACGGCTGATGTCCTGTTCCAGGGTTTTTCGCGGCAGCCGGAAAGCCGGTATGACGTTCATCATCCCGCCGAGCCGGTCCGATTTTTCGTAGAGGTGGACTTCATACCCCAATTCGGCCAGGTCCTGCGCCGCGGTCAGGCCCGTGGGGCCGGACCCCACGATCCCGATGGTTTCCTTGCGGGTGACCGGGACCGGCGCCGGAGCGTAGTCGGGACCAAGGCGGTCCATAACGTAACGCTTCAGATTTCTGATAGCCACGGGAGCGTCGCTTTCGCCCCGGCGGCATTTTGTTTCACACGGTTTGGCGCACACCCGCCCGCACACGGAGCTGAAGGGGTTGGTGGCGGTTATGGCTTCCAGGGCGTCTTCCAGCCGACCTTCCCATATCATGCCGATATAGGAAGGAGCGTCCGTGCCAACCGGACATTCCTGCTGACAAGGCGCGGGTACCCAGTTGACGTCCTTATATTCGTCGTAGAGCAAAACCGGCTCGGCCGATTTCATCGTTTCACTATTCATGGCTCCATCGCTCCTTGCTCGTTCAGCGCGTTACGGATTTCCTCCCGGTACTCGGGACGGTACGGCAGTCGAGTCAGCGCCGCGGCTTCCGGCGTCAACGCGACCAGATCGTCGCGGCTCAACTGGCGTACATCGGTATACCCGAGTTCGCTTGTCAATGAAGCAATCTGCCATCTGATGGCTTCGAGATAGCGGTGGATCATCAAGGCGCGTTTTTCCGTGTCCAGCCGCCGCACATGGTCCGGGTCCTGCGTGGCCAGTCCCACGGGACAGCTTCCCACGCTGCACTGCATGCAGGCGATGCATCCGCCGGCTATCAGCATGGAGGTTCCCAGGCCCACCGCGGTGGCTCCCAGACAGAGCGCCTTGACCGCGTCCACGCCGTTTTTCACGCCGCCCATAAGGACCACGGGCAATTGGCCTTTCGCGCCGATTTCATCCAGACCGTCCAGGGCTTCTATAATGGCGGAAATGGTGGGGATGCCCACGTATTCCAGCACTTCGCTGCCCGCGGCCCCGGTTCCGCCCTGCATGCCGTCCAGTTCCACAAAGTCCAGGCCGTCCTTGAGGGCGATTTTAATGTCGTCGCGGATTCTTCCGGCGCCCAGTTTTATGCTGATGGGCAGACGCCATCCCACGGCTTCCCTGAACTCCTGCACCTTCATGATCAAATCGTCGCCGCCCAGTATGTCGGGGTGGCGCGACGGCGAACGCAGGTCCATGCCGGCGGGAATACCGCGCACCTCGGCGATTTCCTTGGTGAGCTTTTCCGCCATGAGCTGGCCGCCCAGTCCGGGCTTGGCGCCCTGGGAAATGTATATTTCCAGGCCGTCGGCCCTTTTCATGTCATGCACGTTCCAACCCAGCCTTCCGGCCAGGCACTGGGCTATCATCTGCCGCGCCTCGGCGCGTTCGGCGGAGAGCATGCCCCCTTCCCCGCTGTTTTCGGATATGCCCGACAAACGGGACGCGATTCCCAGCGCGGTCTTCATGGGCGGACTCAAGGCGCCGAAACTCATGGGCGCCACCATCACCGGCATGCTCAGGTCCAGAGCCCTACCGCCGTGTTTGTCGCCGATAAAGGTGCGCAGGTTTACCTTGGAAACCACGCCGGGATCCCCGCCGGCCCTGGTAACGTCCTTTTTAAAGGCCAGATCCGAAAAGTGCGGCACGTGCCGGGACGCGCCATAGCCTCTGATGCGGTAGCGGCCGATTATGGACTTTACCTGGATATCTTCCTGAACCTTGGGGTTCCAGTAATCGGCTTCCCCGCCGGAAAAGGTGAAAAAGGGCTTGTTGCGGATTCGCGGTTCGGGCGTGGAATAGCGGAGCTGTTTGCCCGCGCAGACGATCTTTTTAAAGGCGCCTTTGAAGGGAATCCCGTAGCTGTCCAGAAATTCCATGACGCTGTCGATTTCCGTCGAGGCGGGGTCCGCGACCATGGCGTCGTTGCCCAGGGATTCGACGTCGCCGCCAACGTAAATCTCGCCCCCCATCATGTCTTCACCGACGCGGGGCCCCGAATTTCCCAGGATGATCAGCCGACCGCCGTACATCATATAACCGGCCATGAAGTTGGCGTTCCCGGCGCAGCACAGCGTGCCTTTTTTCATGACCTGTCCGGCGCGCGACCCCAGGTTCCCCTTGACGACGATTTCGCCGCCCCGGAGCCCTTCTCCGGCGATGGCGCCCGCGTTTCCGCCGACCACGATGGACCCGCGGAACATGTTGTCGCCCACACCCCAGCTCACGTTTTTTTCAACCACGAAATTGGGGCCGTCGGTCAGGCCGCCGCAATAATATCCGGCGGAACCACGGACCCACACGGTGATGGGATTTATTAATCCTACGCCAATGTAGTGACGAGCGTCCGGATTGAGGATCTCCACGTTCTGATGAGTGGAGCCGTAGCCACGGATTACTTCATTGGCCCTCCGGATCGGCATCGTGGATAAGTCTATGGTGACCATTTTTTTATTCCTTCTATGGAACGCGATACGGAATTACAGCCGGCGCCCCAAGCGCTGCGCGGCCTACGCTTCGCGGGACCAGAGGCCGTAGGTAAACGGCGGCGGCTCGGTGGTGTCGAGAGCCCGGCCCGGGAACAGGCGGTTGAGGCCGACTTCCTCGGACGAGATGGCGATCAGCTCGTCGTCCTCGTACTTGACCATGGGTTTGGCGGCCAGCTTGTCCTTGGCGTAGCCGATGGAATCCCTGGTCGCCACGAGGTAGGAGAAGGTTCCGTCCAGTTCGTCGAGCGAAGTCTTGAGGGCGTCCTCCAGGGTCGCTCCCTGACTCATCTGATACGCCAGATAAACCGCGATAAGCTCCGTGTCGTTCTCGGTCTGAAAGGCCATGCCCTTGCGTTCGAGACGCCTGCGCATGATCCAGTAATTGGTAAGCTGGCCGTTGTGCACGGTGGCCACGTCGGCGAAACCACAGGCCCAGAAGGGATGCGAAGTGTCCGGATGAACGCCGGATTCCGTGGCCAGACGAACATGGGCGAGCCCGTGATCGCCGTCGAATTCATGAATGCGGTACTTGGGAGCGAGATCGTAGGGCTGCCCCACGTCCTTGATAATCTCCAGCCTCGACCCCAGGGATACAAGCTGCGTGTTTTTGCCCAGTTCATGGGAAAATTGTTGCACGTCGCCGCGATAGAGAACCTTTACGCCATAGGAGCAGCCCAGGGTTTCCTCTTCCACTATCTCCCCGCGCAGGCGTTGCAGTTCGGCTTTGATCTTTTCTATATCGTTGCGCGCTTCCCCATTTTCGCCGATCAGAAAACGAAGACGGATGCGGTCTTCCTCGGCGTCCTTATACAGAGCCCAGCCGGCGGAATCCGGACCGCGATGAAGCGTGCCGTCGAGCATTTCGGTGAGAGCCCGGCCGGTGGTCATTTTGATATTCGATTTTTCACTGCGTTTGAACAGTATTCCCGCGATTGCGCACATGGCGGCCTCCTCGGAAACAGGATTAGTAGCTCCAAAACCGGAGCGAAGGTACTTCACTGTTAGGTTACAGCGGCCCGGCGTCGCCCGCTCGCGCCGGCGCTTATCTTTGAGGATGCATCAAGTGAGGGTCACTGTCAAGCAAATATGAATTTTTTATTCCTTAGAGTGAATAGAAAGTGGCCCCAGAGGAGACCCAAAGGGGAACAAGACCGGCGAAAAGAGCGGCCATGGAGCGCTAAAAGGGAGATACCGAAGGGCGCGAACGCGAACAAGGGAAAGTCCACAAAGGAATGCGAACCTTCCCCACCCCATTGATCGCGGCCGCCAACGGAATAGTTATGATTCGCCGAGCCGGGAGTAGACAATCACCGAGATAAATCTGATCGGGAATTCGATAAGCGCCTCGGGGCCGTGGGAGGAGTCCGAGTCGAAGAAGAGCGAGTCGCCGGGGGTCAGCGTGTAGTTCCTGTCTCCGTGCCGATACACCACAATTCCCTCCAGCATATAGATAAATTCCATACCTACATGTTGGAAAAGCGGAAAAATTTCCGATTTCTCGGACAACGTGATCATATAGGGCTCCACGGCTATACTCTTGCCCACACTGTGCCCCAGGAGCTGATAAATGTGGCCGGCCCGGCTGCCGCGTCGCTCGATAATCAGCCCATGCCCCGCGCGCACGAAGCTGGCGTCCTTCTCTTCTTCGTACTTGCGGAAAAATGCGGTCACCGGCACGTTCAGCGCCGTGGACAGCGCCTTCAAGGTGCCCAGCGACGGCGAAGCCGCGCCGTTTTCGGTTTTGGACAACATCCCCGCGGAAAGCCCCGCCAGCTTGGCCAATTCAGCCACCGTCAGGCCGATCCGGCGTCTGAACGAACGAATTTCACGCCCGATTGCCATCTCCAGCCTGTTGTCGTTACCCGCGGCCTTACCTTCCGCCTCAAAATCCTCTTCCTGTTCCCTGAGAGTCATGGTCTCAACCTCGCTCGGTTAAAGGTGTTCAGGATTCTTATACCAGACCGTAGTCCGGCCGTCAATATTACAATTCAACTATATTTCATACAATGCAACATATTATCTTTTTCTACGGCATTTTAATACATATATGTATTTTGTAATTTCTAAACATACACCTATGTTGTTTACCCAAAATGACGGCCTGTCTCGCGCTCACGCTGACGACTCTTATTATTGTCGTTATTACAACATGTTACTAATCGCACCGGGGTCGTCCTAAATTCTGGCATATCTTTTGACCTATCTAAAGGAGAGCCGGCGGGAAACAAAACCCATATCATGATAACCGGTTACATTCCCGTCATGAGCCTTTCGATACGCCCATAAAGCTAAGAGACAATCGTTCCGGCGTATCGCGCAATTCCGAAAACCCAGCGACGTACGGCTTCGCCCGCTCGGACAACGTCGCGGCCATTTCAATCCAACCTTCCCCTGTTTGGGGGGCGAAAGATTCGAAAAAGTCCGCCATGTCGTCCGTTCTTCCGCATGTATGTCGCAGAATGCTCACCGCGAAGAAAGAGAGGAGATATGGACCAGAAGCCGACGATCGAAAATGTAAAAAGCAAAATGCGCGAGGACGGTATTGAGTTTGTTTTGGCCCAGTTCACGGACATCCATGGCGCGCCAAAAGTGAAGCAAGTGCCCGTGGAGTGTTTCGACGGAATAGTCGAGGACGGCGCTGGATTCGCCGGCGCGGCGGTATGGGGTATGGGACAGGGTCCTCAGGACCACGACCTGATGGGCCGCGCGGACATCGCAACGTACGGCCGGCTGCCATGGAAGCCCAACGTGGCCATATTCAATTGCAATATTTATGTCGACGATAAGCCTTATCCGTACTGCCCGCGCACCAACCTGTTGCGCATGGTCAAGCGATTCGAACAGGAAGGATATGTGCTGAACGGCGGTTTTGAGCCGGAGCATTTTCTGGTGCGGCGCAAAGCGGAAGGCGGCATAGAGATTTGGGACCCTATGAAAGTCGATACCCTGGCCAAGCCTTGTTACGATTTTAAGGGAATGGCTCAGGCCATGGATTACCTCCAGGATATCATCAAGTACGGCAATCAGCTCGGATTTGAAATTTACCAAAGCGATCATGAGGACGCAAACGGCCAATATGAGGTCAATTTCGGCTGGTCGAATATTCTGAAGGCCTCCGACCGCCTTTTGCTATTCCGCATCGTCACCTCCCAGGTAGCCGCAAAGTATGGATGCATCGCCACGTACATGGCCAAACCATTCTCCGATAAGACCGGGTCGGGGGCCCATCTTCATTTCCATGTGGCCGACGCGCAAAGCGGCAAAAACCTTTTTTTGTTGAACGACGGCGAGGAGGACTGGAAAAACATAGGCGTTTCCCGATTGGGTTATCATTTCATAGGCGGCCTCCTGAAACACATCAAAGCCATCACCGCCGTGGCTTCTCCCACGGTCAACTGCTACCGCCGCATCCAAAGCGGCGAGTTTGTCTACTCATCCACATCCGGCTACACATGGACCCCCGCGTTCGCCGGTTATGGTGACAACAACCGAACCCAACTGTTTCGCGGACCCGCGCCCAACCGTTTTGAAGACCGTAGCGTCTCCGCCGCGGTAAACCCATACCTCCTTGGCGCCGCCTACATTGCGGCCGGCCTGGATGGAATCAGGAACGAAATCGACCCCGGTGACTCCTGCGCCGGTTTCAGTGTGTATGAAATGAGTTTTGAAGAACGCCGCCGTCGCGGGCTCACCATGCTGCCACAAAATCTCCTGGAAGCGGTTGAGGAACTTGAAAAGGATGAGATTGTCAAGGAAGGGCTCGGCCCCATTGCCGAGGAATTCGCAAAGATAAAAAAGGGGGAATGGAGCGAGTACATGCGGCACGTCACTCCTTGGGAAGTCGACCGCTATCTGACCATGTTCTGATTCTCGTTGGTGTAAGCGCTGCGGCGCCGCGGCCGCGTCTCGGCGCAAAAAACATAGTTTTACTAAACGCAACATACCAAAGGAGGTGGGCCTGCTATGAAGGTTGTTCACGCTATTATCAAACCATTCAAGGTCGAGGAGGTAAAGGAAGCCCTCACCGCCCTGGGCATTAAAGGCATGACGGTCTTTGAGGCGCGCGGATTTGGGCGTCAGAAGGGTCATGAGGAAGTTTATCGCGGAGCCGAGTATAAGACCGAGTTTCTGCCGAAAATTAAAATAGAAATGCTCGTCGCGGCGGAATCCGTGCCGGAGGTGGTAAAGACGATCCAGCAAGTGGCGAATACGGGAAAAATAGGCGATGGCAAAATTTTTGTCACACCGGTTGAGGAAATCGTCCGTATACGAACCGGAGAGACCGGAAAAGACGCGATATAAAGGAGGAATGAGAGAATGAACACCGAGGTAGGGGCGCTAACTATATTATTTACCGAGTATTACTACTGGACCATGATCGTCTTCATGTTCCTTATCCACGTGGGGTTCTGCGTCTATGAGGTAGCCGCGTCGCGACAAAAAAACATGATGCATACGCTCATGAAAAACACCATGCTTATTCCGGTGGTTACCATCACCTTTTTTCTGTTCGGCTGGTGGATCTATTTCGCGCTGCCGAACGGGCCGGGCATAACCGGCGGACTGGTGTCCGCTCCGTTCGCCACTCCATGGAGCGAATTGATGGCGCCGCACCTGGGCGGCAAGCCGGTCAGCAGCTTTCTGACGGGTGACGACACCGCGGCCTGGGCTCGATTGAACGGCGTCTTCTGGGGAGCCTTCCTGCTGTTCGCGCTGACCGAAGCGTCCATTCTTTCCGGCGCGGTCATCGAACGTATCCGAACCTCGGCGTTTCTGGTCATGGCCGTGCTGCTGGGTTCGGTTCTGTGGATGATTGACGCGGCCTGGGGCTGGCATCCCGATGGATGGATGGTCAAGGTCCTGGGTTATCATGACGCGTACGCGTCGGGCGTCATTCACGCGGTCGCAGGCGGATTCGCGCTGGGTGTTCTGCTCGTGCTTGGGCAGCGCATCGGACGTTTCCGTCCGGACGGCACCCCGCGCAACTTTGCGCCGCACAACCCGTGGCTGGTAACCATCGGATTGTTCATTATCTACGTCGGTTTCTGGGGATTTTACGCCGCGTGCAACATTCCCATGTGGGACGTCCAGTTCGGTGACGGAGTATTTTTCTCGGCCACCAATATTTATCTGCAGCCAACTACCCTGTCGGCCATCACCTTTAACTTCATGCTGTCGCTGTCCGGCGGTCTGATGATGGCTTATTATCTCTCCAAGGGAGACGCCTTCTGGACTTATTCGGGCGGCTTGGCCGGCGTTATCGCCGCCTCCGCGGGTAACGACCTCTATCATCCCATCCAGGCTTTCGTTATCGGCGCCGCCGGTATCCTGTTCTCCTACAAGATGCATTACTGGGTTGAGCGCAAGTTCAAGCTGGACGACGCCGTAGGCGCGGTGGCGGTGCATGGCTACACGGGCTTTTTCGCTTGCGTGGTAGCCGGTTTCGTTCTGTGGGGATATCCTTCTTCTCCGCATGAAGGCTACGCCCACATCAATCCGCTGGGAAACCTTATCGGCGGCTTGATCATGTTCGTCGTGCTGGGCTTTATCCCAGGCTATGTTACCGCCAGGATATTCAAGGCTTTCGGAGCGCTCAGAATTCCCAGACGCATCGAACTTATGGGTCTCGATGTGGCTGAATATCACGGCAAATACATGGATGAGGCTGAAATCGTGAAAGCCGAGCTTGATGAAGCCAAAACCATGGGACTTATCAAATAAGTAAGGAGAATGACCATGAACACAGGAATAATTCAAAACTGGACCGGAAACATGGCCGACTACGGCCCCATCTATCCGTTCGTGGGCTCCGAGGTGTTCTGGACCTTCGTACTCATAGCGGCCTGGATCATATGGCACCTTCTGCAGAGCCGAATGGAAAGCAAGATATATGACGAGGAGAAGGGTAAATACGGTGACATCGATACGATGACCAACCTGTTGACCGGACGGATCTTCAAACCGTGATCGGATTGTAACTAGCAAAGCTGAGCGGAGGCGGCAAGAGCCGTCCATGGGCGGCGGCGCCTCCGCTTACAACTAGGTATAGAGCCGGAATATCAATGGAGTAACAATGAAACCCCGGGATCGCGTGCTAACGCTCTTTGATCATAAAAAACCTGACATCACCCCTTGTTTTGGCGCTAACAGCACAGCGACATACGAACAGATGGAGAAAGCGGGAGCTTCCTTCCCCGAAGCAAACGAAAAAGTCGCGGAGATGGCGAATCTGGCCATGGCCGCTTATCGGGAACTCGGTTTTGACGCGGTACGCGTCCCCTTTTGTCAGACGTTTGAAGCCGAAGCGCTTGGCTGCGTTCTGAAACCGGGAGGAACCGAAAACGTTCCCGGAATCGATCATCCGCCGCCCTATACGCTTGACGACGCCGTGACCCTGCCCGACGATTTTCTAAGTCGCGGCCGCATTCCCAACCTTATCGAAGCCGTGCGCATACTGAAAAAGGAGGTCGGCGATGAGGTGGCTATCATTGGAGGAATCATCGGCCCGTTCACTATCGCGGGCGCGCTATTGGATTCCGTTCCCATACTGAAAGCGACCTTTCGCAGCCCCGACAAGCTTCATCCGTTCCTTGACGTCGCGGAGCGCGCGGGCACGCTCTTGGGAAAGGCGCTCATTGAGGCCGGAGCGGATCTGATCGTGGTCGAAGACATGCAGGCTTCACCCGAACTCATAGCCCCGCGCACCTATCGCGATCTGGAGCTTGCGTATCAAAAGAGACAAATCGAGGCGCTCGCCGCGCCGGTTATTCTTCATATCTGCGGCCGGGTGGACCCGATTCTCGAATATATGGTCCAGACCGGATGCGCCGGTATCAGCATCGAACCAAAGACGGACGCCAAGCTCGCTCGTGAGGCTCTGGGCGCAAAGGGCGCGCTTATTGGCGCGGTTGACTGTCCCACCACACTTTTTATGCAAACGGCGCAGGATGTGGACAGGATTGTAAAAGAACAGATCGAACAGGGATTTGACGCTATCGCGCCTGGATGCGCTGTTCCGCCCGGCGCCCCGACTGAAAATCTTCTGGCCATGGTCAACGCCGCCCACGCGCATCACGTGGCGTAGCCGTTGCGCCGGAGGTCAACGATAGGCTGACGGTCGAATTTGGCTCAAGGCCTTATCATTGCTCAAGAAGAAAGGAGGCAGAACCTTGGAGAAGGCCGAGTGGCTGAAAAAAGCCGCGGACGCTGTGCTCGATTGCGACGACAAAGCCGCTGTGCAGATAGCGACGGACGCGCTCAAGGAGGGCATGGAGCCGCTTGAAATGATCAACGAGGGATTTTCCAAAGGCATCATCGAAATGGGCGACAAATTCGACCGGGGAGAGGTGTTTTTGCCGGAGCTTATCCTCGCGTCCGAAGCGATGGTCGCCGGCGTCAAGGTGCTGGAGGAGGCGCTCCCCGTTGACGCGCATTCGGAGAAAGTCGCAACCGTCGTCCTTGGTACCATAGAAGGCGACGTACACGATATCGGCAAGGGAATCCTCGCCACAATGTTGCGCGTATATGGGTTTGAGGTTCACGACCTGGGCAGGGATGTTCCGATCAAGAAGTTCGTCGAAAAAGCCATAGAGGTAAACGCCAACGTGGTCGGTTCGTCCGCGTTGATGACCACGACGCAGGTCGGCCAGAAAAAACTTGAGGCCCAACTGAAGGAAGCCGGGATTCGCGACAAGGTAAAAACCATGGTCGGCGGCGCCGTGTCCACCCAGCATTGGGCCGATAGAATAGGAGCGGATCTTTACGCCGAAAACGCTACTGAAGCGGTTATTCGGCTTAAGGAACTATTCAGCGTATAGAAAGGAGGCGCAGGATTGAAAAAATTCCTAACTCGTCGAGGTGACGGCCAGCGCATCGAGATGACCGCCGATGAAATGATGAAGGATTTCGAGGCGGGAACTCAGGACGCGGCTGACCGGGGCAAGATACCGCCTCTTACGAGCGATGAAATGGACCACTTGCTCGATATCTTTACCAATCCCAACAAAATTGTGGGCGTCGAGCGTGGCAAGGAGGTTCCGCTGACCCACGATATCGGAACCCTGCGTTTAATGGGCGACCAAGGCAACAGCGGCGTGGGCATTCCTCTCAGCCGGGTGCAAGGCATCCAGGTACATGAGAGAGCGTTCGCCTGCGACACCATGGAACTGGGACACATCGATTACAGCTTCAAACCGGTAAAACCGGTGATAGCCATGGAGCAGCAGGAATATGAAAACGCCATGATGTGCACCATTGTTCCCCTGTTCTATGGCGCTATGCCCAACCTCGGGCAGTACTATCAGCCTGACGGACCGTTTGGAAACCCTTCCGACTTGTTGCCGGCGGGGAAGATTAAAGAGGCTTTGGAGTCTCAGGAACAAGCCGTTGAACACGCCATACGGGACATGACGTACGTCAGCCGGAGCCTTGCCGATGTGGGCTGCGACGGTATCAACTTCGATACTACCGGAGCGGCTGGAGACACTGATTTCAAGGCGACCCTGGAAGTCGTGGAGTATCTCAAAAAGAACACCGATCTGTGTGTGGAAGTCGGCATGGCCGGAGAATTTGTGCTGGGCATGCACGGTCGCCTTGAGTATTCCGGAAAGCGGCTCGCCGGCATGTATTGCCATGACCAGCTCAAAGTGGTCGAAGAGGCCGGCGCGGATATTTTCGGGCCGGTGGTGAACACCAAACCCGGCAAAACCATGCCCTGGAATCTGGCGCGGGCGGTCACCTTTATTAAAGCGTGTACGGAGATTTCGAACATACCCATTCACGTCAACATGGGAATGGGTGTGGGAGGATCGCCCGTGTTCGAAACGCCTCCCATCGACAGCGTCACCAGGGCCTCCAAAGCCATGGTGGAAATTGGAAAAGCGGATGGGTTGTAGGTTGGCGTGGGAGATCCGTTCGGGATGCCGATAGCTCATGGAGTAGCGGCGGGTATGGGTGGAATAAGGACTGCCGGAGATCTGGTGGCCCGCATGCAGATGACTCGCAAGATGCGAATCACTGATGCCAAAGCCTACGTCGCATCCAAGCTGAAAGTATCCCCTGCCGACCTTTCCGATGAGAACGTCATGCGGGAGGTTCGCGAGGAGCTGGACATCGGCGTCATCACCTCTGTTCCCGGTTGCGCAAAGGGATTGGAGGCCAAGGCGCGGATTGCGGAACTTCTGGATATCAAGATCAACTGTATCGAACGGTTGAAGGCAAAAATGAAACTATAACCGAACATTGGACGGGCTCCGTGAAAACCGGAGCCCGAAATAAAAATCGAATAAAGCGAAGCGCGCGGAACACTCCACGCGGGATACGAGATGAAACGTGACGGCAACCGAAAACAGGGAATCGACTAAGGACTCGAATCCGGCCATAGAAGACGCGTTCAAGTCTGTCGCGGCCGAACGGGGTGTTGAGCTGTACGCGCTGAAGACGCGCGATGTCCGTCCTTCGGAAAGCGTCCGTTTAAAGTGTCAGGTTCCGCTGTGCGAATACTACGGCGTCTGTAAGGTATGCCCTCCGCACATACCGGGCGTCGCTCAATTCAGTGAGGCGCTGAAGAGCTATTCAAAAGCTTTTCTGGTCGTCCTCAGAGAAAAAATACAGGATATCGACCACTACCGGACCGATTTTTCCGCCGAGCTGAAGCTCTCCGAAGCGGTGGCGGCCCTGGAGTTGAAAGCGTTTCGGTTGGGTTATTATCAGGCGCTCGGACTATGCGTGGGCGGCTGCAAATTATGCCCCACATGCGCCCCTCCGGGTGAACCATGCCGTCATCCCTACAAGGCGCGTCCCAGTCCGGAGGGTTTTGGTATAGACATCACCTCGCTCGCTCGAAAGGCCGGCGCGCTGGTGGAATGGCCGCCCAAAGAATTTGTCAATTTCCTGGGCCTTGTACTTTTATAGGGGACCGTTCGTCCCGCTACACCGAGAACCGCGACTGAACCTGAACATATTATGGACTCTTTGGTCACGATATATAAAGCCATTCAAAACGACGTCATTGGACGGCAAACGGAAGCCAGATCCATTTTGGTGGCCATGAAGGCGGGAAAGCACATTCTGCTGGAAGGCCCCCCCGGAACCTCCAAATCCACTTTGCTGCGCAGGATAGCGCGCGCCACGGGAGCGCAGCTTTTCACCATTGAAGGGAACGTCGATCTGACCCCGGCGAAGCTGGTCGGCCACTTCAATCCCGCAAAGGTCCTGACCGATTCCTATCAGCCCGAACATTTTGAAAAGGGCCCGCTGACATCGGCCATGGAACAGGGGGGGATCTTATATATTGAAGAGTTCAACCGCATGCCGGCCGACGTTTCCAACGTGCTCATATCGCCCATGGAAGAGGGGGAAATGTTCATCCCCCGCTACGGCAAGGTAAAGGCCTCCCGTCTTTTCACGGTCATCGCCGCGCAGAATCCCTACGACGATGTAGGAACTGTCCGGGTAAGCCGGGCGTTCATGGACCGCATCTGTCTGATTAAGATGGACTATCAGACCGAGGAAGAGGAAATGGAAATCGTGCGGTTGCGGACCGGCGCCCATGATCCTGAATTGATTAAAACCGCCGTCATGACCGTACGGGCCACCAGAAATCATCCTGACGTGAAGTTGGGCGCTTCGGTTCGCGCCGCCATTGACCTGGTCGATTTGTACCTGGGCCTCCAGGATATTGAGAATTCGCCGGAATCGAATTTTCTCATATCCGCGCGCATGGCCATTTCCAACAAGATATGGCCCAACGAAATGACCGATAAAACCGCGGACGAGATCGTCGAGGATATTTGGAACCGAATAAAGGACGAGAACGAAAAATTTGCCGGCGGCGAAATTTCTTTGGACCGCGTTCCGAATATCTTTCAATCGGCCGAGCGGACCGAAGTTAAAAAAAAAATGAAATCAAATGGGACGACACGCTTGCAATAACCCGGGACGGCCGGGAACGAAGCAGGTATTTTGAGATCGCTTCGATCCTTAACGGCGCCCCGGAGGAACTGCCCGATTTTTTTGCCGCGGGGGATTCTCTGGATGTATTTGCAAACATTTACACCATGCTTCGCCCCGAAGCTCGAACCACGGCTGTTCAACTGGCCAGTCGTCTTATTATCAAAATCGCGAAGCAGATCGCCGATACGGGATACCGGTCGGGAAAACTGAAATTGTCCGGCAAATTCACGGACGACGCCGATATAGAATTGGATCACACGATCGAAAAATACATCGACGCCCCTGAGCGGGGCATCCTTGATTCATTGGTTTCGTACACGCGCGAGCGGGAAAAACGGGCCTTTATTATGCTGATTGACCGGAGCTATTCCATGCGCGGCTTGAAAATCGTGCTGGCCGCCATTACCGCCGCCGCCATAGCCATGCGCTATAGAAAGGACTACGCCATCTTCGCCTTTAGCAGAGCCGTGGAACCGCTCAAGAAAATCGATGAACAGATATGCCCCGAGGAAGTTTTGTACCGATTGTTTAACCTGGAATTACACGGCGATACCGACATTCAAAAGGCCCTGCATGATGGATTGACTGAAGTCGGGAAGTTTGAAAGAAAAAGCGGCCTTCTTTTGACCGACGGAGGCTGGAACCAGGGAGGAGACCCCGCCGACGCGGCGGCTCGATTCGACCGGCTGGATGTGATCGGCTTTCCTCCAGCCAGACAGGAAACGATCGAATACCTGGCCGCGAAAGGGAAAGGCGCCTGCGCGTACGCCGAGGATCAAACGGATATCGCTGCGGCCATCATCAAGTGTTTGCATTAACAAACGCCGTTAAACATCGGATGCGCAACCATGGAGGGTTGATCGGCATGATCATGAGGACTCTAAATCTTCACAGCCGGGTTGAACTCCCGGACCCTCCTCCAAATAATGCGCGACGGCGATTGACGCCGGTAATCGGGTAACGGAGCGCGCAGTGGCTGACGCGGCCAAAGAGCAAAAGAAAACCTATTTTCGCAAACGCGAAGAGCTTTTCATCGTGCTGCAGAAAGTAAAGCTGTGGGTTTCGAGAAACGGCACGCTGCACGGTCTGCGTTCCGTGAAGAAGAAAGGGGCCTATCTGGAGCTTACCACTCATTGCGGGCAGACCCTGAGGATCAAGAACTCGAAAACCAGTAAGCTCTCACGATGGCTGCGGAATAAATGGTATGTAAGTCCCTGCCCAAGCTGCAAAACGCCGCAGTGGAAGCTGGATAAATATTCATTAACGTCATTTCGCTAGAAACGGATCGCAATGAATGACCTAGGGTACACGCGAACGCAAAAACAGCGCCTCATTGAATTGGACGCCGCCCCCGGAGCCTTGGAGACTTCGTACGATTCGCTTGAAGAGCGCGAATCGGCGTTCAAGAGCCTGCAACGGGAATTGGCGCTGGAAAACCGCGAGCGGCTGCAGACCCTGCGCAACGGCGCCAGAAGGCCTGGGATGCGCGTCATGGAGTCCGCATTGATCGAGCGGTTGACCGGGTCGGGGTTTGTTGAAGTGACGACGCCCATCATGATGTCCAGGGGTATGCTTGGCAAAATGGGCGTCACGGACTTTCATCCGTTAAGGAAACAGATTTACTGGATCGATTCGGAAACGTGTCTCCGCCCCATGCTGGCGCCTCATCTTTACAGTCTTATGGGACGGCTGGGGAAAGTATGGCCGTTGCCGGTTCGAATCTTTGAAGTGGGGCCCTGTTTTCGCAAGGAATCCAAGGGGGCCAGACACCTGAGTGAATTTACCATGCTCAATCTCGTTGAAATGGGAGTCGATGGAGACCCGCAGGAGAGACTTGAAACCATAGCGCGCGAACTCATGGAAACGCTCGGCCTGGAATTCCGGCTGGAGGTCGAGAAATCGGACGTGTATGGGACCACCACGGACATTGTGGTAAACGGCGTGGAAGTGGCGTCGGGAGCCGTGGGGCCGCATCCGCTGGACGTCCATTGGGATGTGGCGGAGAACTGGGCCGGCTTGGGGCTGGGCCTCGAGCGGCTGGTTTTACTCAGAGAAAAATTCAACAATATTCGACGAGTCGGACGCAGCCTGATCTATCTGGATGGGGCGCGACTCAACATTTGAAGCGGCGAACATAATGAACCCGATGGAACTGGACCGCATTCTGGAGAGCGTTATACAGGGAGAGGCTCTGCGCTACAAAAGCGTTATGGAGCTGTTGGCGCTGGAAGATCGTCCCTCCATCGAAAAGGTAATGGCGACCGCCCGAGAACTCAGAACACGCTACTTTGGCGACGGAATATTTCTGTACGGGTTCGTGTACTTCTCCACGTTCTGCCGGAATCATTGTTCGTTCTGTTACTACCGCAAAACCAATGCGGAGAGCCCACGTTATCGAAAGACCGTTGAGGAAACGCTTTCCATCGTTCGGGACTTGACCGAAGCCGGGGCGTGTCTGGTGGACCTTACCATGGGCGAAGATCCCTTCTTTCATAAGCCGGGTAGCTTTGATGTCCTGGTTCGCATGATCGAGGCGGTTAAAAAGGAAAACCCGATCGCCGTGATGATTTCTCCCGGCGTTGTGCCGGAATCGGTTCTGGATGAATTCGTTCGAGCGGGAACGGATTGGTTCGCGCTCTATCAGGAAACGCATAATCCCGATTTGTTCGAATCATTGAGAATCGGCCAAAGCTACCTTGCAAGAGAGCGACTCAGACTCCTGGCGGCGCGGAAGGGAATGCTGGTCGAAGACGGGATTCTCCTGGGGGTTGGTGAGGACGATCACGACCGGGCCCATTCATTTTTTACCATGCGGGGGAGCCCCATCAGTCAGGCGCGGGTCATGGGATTTGTGCCCCAACCGCAAACACCGCTGGAAGATCGGGAACGCCCGGCTCTGGACAAAGAACTCCTGTCCGTGTCCATCATGCGTCTGCTGATGCCGGACCGGCTTATCCCCGCTTCTCTGGACATTGACGGCATCAAGGGGCTTTCCGAACGGTTGCGGGCGGGGGCCAATGTCGTGACCTCCATCATACCGGCCGGCAGGGATCTGGCCGGTGTTTCACAGCATGAGTTGGACATCGCGGCGGGGCAGCGGACCATACCCGCTGTGAAGAACGTGTTGAAACAATTGAAACTAAGGCCCTCCTCCGCTTTGGAGTATGAGGCGTGGATAAGTCTTCGCAAGGAACGCCAGCGGCAGACTTTGGATTTCAACTATGCGGATGGCTATAGTGGGCGGCCGGTTACAGGGACTGGAAGCAATGTATCTCGCCAGGCTTGCCGGAATTGAAACCGTACTTTTGGACCGGGACTCGAAAGCTCCGGCGCGAACGCTGGCGGACAGCTTTTTCAACGCCGAAATCAGCGCCGCCGGAGACGATATGGCGCGCGGTATTCTGAAGGAGTGCGACCTTATCTTTTCCGCCACGGAAAACGCGCGGACGCTTTCCCATCTTGCGCGCCTGGGATCGGAACTCCAAATCCCGGTGGCGTTCCATGAGGAAGCCTACAAGGTGAGTTCTTCGAAGTTGGAATCCAATCGCTTGTTCAAGGATTTGAAAGTACCCATTCCGGCGGGATGGCCCGAGTGCGGCTTCCCCATCATCGTAAAGCCTTCCGGAGCGAGTGGCAGCGAGGGAGTCGTCAAAGTGGACAGCCGGACGGAGCTTGAGGAACTGATGTCCCGAACCGGGAGCGACACCGTAATCCAGCAATTCCTGGAGGGTCCTTCCTACTCGCTGGAAGCGATAGGAACCGGCGCGCGGAGCATGACCTTGCAGGTTACGAGGCTTGAGTTCGACCGCGACTATGATTGCAAGCGGGTTTGGGCTGGTCCCGGAATCGGCGACTCCACAGAGATTTCTTTCAGGAGCATGTCGGAACGTATAGCCGCCGCGCTTGAACTCAAAGGGATCATGGACATTGAAGTCATAGAGGACGCCGGACGGTTACAGGTTCTGGAAATCGACGCGCGCTTCCCTAGCCAGACGCCGAGCGCTGTGTTTCACTCGTCCGGGGTCAACATGATCGAGCTTCTGGCGCAGTATTGGCTTTCGGGAGAATTGGACTTTTCGCCGGAAGAATGCGCGCCCGAACATACGGTTCTCTATGAACATTTTCAGTTCTCAAGCGGGGTTCTGTCCATTGTCGGAGAGCATGCGCTGCGAGACGCGCAAGAACTCAGACTTTACCACGACCTGTTCGGAGCGGACACGTTTATTTCCAACTGCGAATCTTCAGCCGGCGCGTGGGTGGCGACTGCAATTTTTGTGGGGGGGTCGGAGTTGGATGTGTGGCGGTCGCACGAAAAAGCAATCGAGCGCATGCGTGACACGTTTAAAATTGAAGAATTTCAGGATCAGTATCCGGCGATTTAGAGGAAAAAGCTTGATGACGCGGCTTACCAGCGACATGCTGTTTGAACCATCTTCAGCTCTGCGCGAACTGGACGAGCGATTGATGGCCATTTCAGGGCTCACGGCGCTTGAACTGGCGGCGCGGGCGATCGCCCGCCCTCTTGATGAAGCGCTCAACCGCTTGCCGAAGACGAAAGCGGCCGTGGTCCCCATGGGCTGCGGTGAGGGTGTTATTTCGGGTTTTGCCCAAGCGGTGTCGGAATGCCTTGAGCATATCGGTATGGAGTCGTTTGTAACCTCTGAAACCGACGTCGCGGGATTTGGACAAGCGCTGTCCAATGGAGCGGACGTGGTGTTCGCCGCGGACGATGACGCGTTCCTGGCCATGAACCTTAAAAATAGCCGGGTTATCGACAATTCATGGGCCACCGCGAGAGGCTTCAGCGAGGCGCTCATCGCCTCGGCCGAAAAACGTGACCACGGCTTTAAAGGGAAGCGGGTAATGGTTTTGGGGCTCGGTCCCGTTGGCGCTCATTCCGCCCGCTTTTTAATTGAGGCCGGGGCCGTCGTGTCGGTGTTCGATACCGAGATGGAAAAGATCAGGCTTTTCACCGGCGGGAATCCTGCGGCGCGGGAGGTCTCCGATCCGGTCGAGGTTTTGAAAACCATGGATTATATCCTCGACGCCACGCCGGCCAAGGATATCATCGACGACGAAATGATCGGCGCGCAAACCATAGCCGCCTGCCCCGGCGTGCCGCCGGGGTTAACTCCAACGGCTCAGAAAAAAATAGGGAATGGCTTTATTCACGACAATTTGTTTTTGGGGGTTACGGTCATGGCGCTGGCCAGCGTCTGTTCCGTGCCGGTTTGCTCGACTTAACCATTGAAACGGAGGAGCGCCAAAAGTCTTAGCAATCCTGAGTTCTGTTTTCACGCGACTCAAGAAATCAGCGTCGCATCATCATGGGGAGGAACGGGAATATTATTCCTCAAAGGACTGGAAAGTAGGAGCCGAACATGTTTTTGGACCTTTTAAAACCAAAGAAAGACAAAAGGATGTGGCGAAGCCACACCATGCGGGCGGAATATGATGTGGTCATCATTGGGGGAGGTCTGCACGGCCTGTCCGCCGCTTATTTCCTCGCTCGCGATTACGGCGTTAAAAACGTGGCGATCATTGAAAGACGCTACATGGGATATGGGGGAAGCGGCAGAAACACCGCTATCGTACGATCGAACCAACGAAGCAAGGAAAATGTGCCTTTGTATGACGAAGGCATGAAGTTGTGGCCGCTCCTGGTCAAGGAACTGGACTACAACCTCATGTTTTTTAATTGCGGCAACCTCAACCTTGCTCACTCCGAAGCCGAAGTGGCCGGACTGAAAATGAATATCGCCACGGCGCAGGTCATGGGCGTCCGATCCGAGTTTCTGACCCCGGAAGAATGCAAAAAGATGGTGCCCCAACTGGATATCAGCGACCGGCCCAAATACCCGATCATGGGCGCCATGTTTCACCCGCCGGGCGGAACCATACGGCACGACGCCCTGGTCTGGGCGCTGGCGAGAAGCGTCGACCAAATGGGCGCGCATATTCATCAGTTGACGGAAGTAACGGGAATCCGAATTGAAAATGGAAAAGTAACCGGTGTGCAGACCGACCGAGGCTTTATCAGAACGTCCGCGGTATTGACCGCGGCGGGCGGATACAGCGCGTCGGTTTGCGCTCTGGCGGGGATCGACCTGCCCGTTTCCGTACTGCAGATTCAGGCCATGGTTTCCGAACCGTTAAAGCCGTTCCTGAACCATGTCGTTTCATCGGGCCGGTATCACGCCTACTGCCATCAGAGTCTCAAAGGCGAAATCGTCACCGGGGCTCACATGGACCCCTGGCCCACCTATACCACCAACGTCACGGCGGATTACCTGAAACACCAGGGCGAAACACTGATAGATTATCTGCCTGTCTTGAAAAACGCCCGCTTCATGCGCATCTGGGGAGGGCTTGCGGACATGACCGCGGATATGGCGCCGGTCATAAGCGACAGCGAGATTCAGGGGTTTTACATGGATTGCGGTTGGGGGTATTTCGGATTCAAATCCGCGCCGATAACGGGGAAATACGTCGCCAAATGGATAGCCGAAAGGAAATGCCCCGAAATACTGGAACCGTTCAAACTTGATCGTTTCAAAAAATACATCCTGCAGAAAGAAACCGGCGCTGTGATGTATTACACCCCGTGGAACTAGGAGAGAGGATCATGTCATTTTTAATAGAATGCCCAAATTGCGGTCCGCGCAACGCGTACGAGTTTCGTTTTGGCGGCGAGGTAAAGGAGCGGCCCGACGAACAGAGCGTGACGGCGGAGGAATGGGCTGATTATATTTTCTTCAACAAAAATGTGTACGGCCCTCAGAAGGAATGGTGGTTTCACACCAGAGGATGCGGGTGCTGGTTCACTATCACACGGGACCTCAGAACCAACCTGTCCGTTGCCCCGGAGGAGGAGATCGACCGATGAATCGCTTGCCGTTCTCTCCGACCCAGAAAATCAACCGCGACAAGGAACTTCGGTTCAGCTATCGGGGTCAGCCGTACATGGGGTACGATGGCGACACCATCGCCACGGCGCTCTACGCGAGTGGCGAACGGGTCTTCTCCAGGAGCCTCAAATATCATCGTCCGCGCGGCCTGTACAACCTCGACGGTTTAACCGCCAACCTCATGATGTCCGTGGACGGCCTTCCCAATGTCCGCGCCTGCAAAACGCCTCTGCGCCAGGGTATGGTCGTGGAGCCGCAAAATGTCATGGGATCGCCCGAATGGGACCTGATGTCTGTCATACAGTGGTTCAGCTTCGCCATGCCTGTGGGCTTTTACTACAAAATCTTTCACAAACCCGCGTGGATATGGCCGCTCGCCTTGAAAGGTCTGCGAAGGGCCGCGGGTTTCGGAAAGATAGACGAGGACGCCCCCGACGGTTTCTACGACCATCGATACCTTAACGCGGAAGTATGCGTCATCGGCGGCGGACCAGCCGGGATGGCCGCGGCGCTTGAAGCCGCCAAAGAAGGCGTCAGGGTTGTGCTGATCGAGAGCCGGGATTGTTTGGGAGGAGCGCTGGCCTACCGGCCGTCGCTCATCGTAGACGGGATGTCAGCGCCGCTGTACGCGTCCAAAATGGCGGAAAATATCGGCGCCTGCGACAACATCCGTGTCCTGACCAACACCACGGCTACCGGATTGTTTCAGTCCAACCACGTCACCGCCGTGCGGCAAGGCGTTCCCGGCGAAGACTTCCGGCAGCGCTACTATGAAGTGCGCGCCAAAAGCGTGGTCGTGGCGACCGGAACCATCGAACGGCCTCTGATTTTTCATCACAACGACGCGCCCGGCGTTATGCAGGGAAGCTGCGCCCAACAGCTTTTGCATCTATATGGGATAAAACCGGGAGCCAGAGCCGTGGTCAGCGGCGCTCACGACGGGATGCTCGAAGTGGCGGCCGATCTGGCTCGAGCCGGAGTGCGGGTTGTGGCCGCCCTGGACGCCAGAAAGGAAGGCTTTGACGAAAACCTGGCCGCGCGGTTGCAGGGTTTTAAGATACCCTTTTTCGCCGGTAAAATGGCGACCAGGGCCCAGCAGATGAAAACCTTGAAAGGGGTAAGCGTTTCTTCCTTTTACGGCGATTCCGGGGAAAACTATGACTGCGATTTGCTGGTGGCTTCAGCCGGTGAAGCGCCGCTGTCCCAAATCCTGCAGGTCGCCGGAGTGAAAATGGCTTACAACCCGGCGGCGGGCAAATATCTGCCCGACGTCCTCCCTCCCGCTCTCTACGCGGCCGGTGGAGTCATGGGTTTGGACAACGCGTCCGCAATCGTTGCGCAGGGGTCCGCGGCCGGTTTGCGCGCCCTGCGAAATATCGGACTCGATGTATCACGGGCGCTGGATGCGGCGGAAGAGAAGCTCAACGCCCTGCCCGGCCCCGCCGTTTCCTTCAACCCGGCGGACGCCAAATTCAAGGGCAAAAAGTGTTTTGTCGATTTCGACGAGGATGTGACGGTCGATCAGATTAAAGACGCCATAGACGAAGCGTTTGACGCGACCGAGCTGATAAAACGATACACCACGGCGGGGACGGGTCCCGGCCAAAGCTACCTGTGCGGGCAAAACCTGCCCTTGATCACGGCTAAACTCAGAGGGTTGAAACCTGGCAACGTCGCGCCCACGACCGTGCGTCCTCCCATAAGCCCAACCGGTATGGCGGTTTTGGGAGGAAGGCGGCCCAACCCCTATAAACTTACTCCTTTGCATGAGCGGCAGGTTGCTCTGGGCGGGGATATGCAACTGGCGGGCGTATGGATGCGCGCGCACCACTTTGGAGAGAGCTCGGGTATATTCGACGAGGTGATGAACGTCCGCTCCGGAGTCGGTTATATCGATGTCTCCACCTTGGGGAAATTCAAGGTATTCGGCCCGGACGCGGCGAAGTTGCTGCAGCGCGTGTACGTGAACGACATCGGCAAGGTCATCGAGGGCAAGGTTTCCTACTCCGTCATGTGCAACGAGCAGGGAGTCATTATCGATGACGGCGTCATAACCAAAACCGGACCCGACGAGTATTACATCACGACCAGTTCCGTCCGCGCTTCCAACACCATTGAATGGATGAAGTTCCACAGCAAGGAAGAGCAGTGGCGGGCCTATATCGTGAATCTGACCGACGCCTACATTGCGATCAACCTTGCCGGCCCCAAATCCCGCGAAGTTATGAGCGCGCTCACGGATGAAGATGTGGGCAACGAGAACATGCGCTACATGCAGATCAGGAAGATGACCCTGTGCGGCGGCGTCGAGTGTCTGGTAATGCGCATAGGATTCGTGGGCGAGTTGTCGTACGAAATTCACGCGCCCGCCTCTTATGGGCTGTCGTTGCACGAAGCCATGGAAAAAGCCGGCAAACCCTTTGGAATCAAACCGTTCGGTCTGGAAGCCCAATCAATTATGCGCCTGGAAAAGGGACATGTCATCATCGGCAGGGAAACGGAAAATTATTCCACCATCCACGACATCGGCATGTCCTGGGTCTGGGCGCGGGGCGTCACGGAGAAGGCCAAAACGGTCGGCTCCCCGGCGTTGAAGTTCACCGAATCCCAGACGCATCGGCAAAAACTGGTTGGTTTCATCATGGAGGCCGGAGAAAAGACACCGGCGGACGGCTCGGTCATAGTTTCCAACGGGGTGATCAAGGGCCGGGTCTGCACGTTGCGATACAGCCCGTCGGTTCAGCAGTCTATCGGCATGGCGCTGGTGGACCCGGAACTCGTCGAAATGAATGGAACGTTGGAAATCTATGAACCAGGGAAGCTGACCAAGGAAGGGACGCCGCCGGAGATAAAAACCGTGACCGCCCGGATTGCGCCCATGCCGTTTTACGATCCCAAAGGCGCGCGGCTGCGAAGCTGATCCGCGGCGTCCGAAGAGCGCTTAAACGGCGGGATCGCATAATAAAGGAGAATGTTTTTTATGTTACAGCGTATATCTCCCCTTATAACAGAGCTCAAACCGGCAAAAAAACTTGGATGGAACGGGTGGAATATAGCCCTTTCCTATCTGGGCGAGCGCGAACACAACAAGCTGTTTATTACCGATTTGAGCCACCTGCAAAAATGGAACGCCCAAAGTCACGACCTGGGCGCGTTGCATATAAACGGCTGCGCCGTTCCAGCGGCGCCGCGCCAAGTCAATGTTGAAAACAATATCGTGGCCGTTCGGCTCACCCCGACGGAAGCGTTCATGCTGAACCTCGAAACCAGCTCTGTCCGGGTTGAGTCGGCCGAGGTCACCGATATCACGGAGAGCATGGCCCTGTTCGCCCTGGTGGGCCCCTCCTGCCTGGATACCCTTGAAAAGCTGTGCTCGGTGGATTTATGCCCGCCGGACAGCCCCACGCCGCGCGCGGCGCAGGCCCCGGTGGAAGGTTTGACAAGCCTGCTGATATACATGAAAAACGGGGCCGGTGTTCCGGGCCTGATGGTGGCCGTGTCCCGCGGCTATGGACAAGCTCTGTACGAGAGTTTTATGGACGCGGGCAAGGAGTATGGCATCTCGGCCGCCGGTTGGAAAAGATTCACCGATTGGTATTCCGCATAGAAGTTGGCAAAGCGCCCGGGCGCCTCTCGCTTGGAAACGAGGGGCGCCTGATTTGGCGCAATAGGCCCATACCGTACGACTGGTTATGATGAATATGAAAAGCGGCTTTGGCGACGCGGATAATCGGGTTACCGTGATACGTTCCGGGGAACTGGAACATGTCCCGCTTGTCTGCGTCAATTACCGGGACTTGACCATTACCGGGAGAGACAAAAAAGTCAGAAACCTGATCAAGTCGCGCCTGCCGGGCATAAAGGACAGGTACGGCTCCGGCGACTGGATGAGCGCTCCCATTTTCAGAGGGTATGTCGAACTGCACGACCGATATACCAGAAAAAAGGGGCTTGCCGGATCAAGTCAGACATTGATTGAATTCGTCCTGAAGAACGGATTTATGCCCAACATCAATTCGTTTGTGGATATGTACAATCTTGTTTCGGTTCTAACCGGCATATCCGTGGGCGCGCACGATATTCGAGCGCTGAAAGGCGCTCCGGCGTTGGAAATAATAAAACAGGACACATCGTTCAGGGTGATTGGCGCCAATAGCGAGGCCGTAGCCAGAAAAGGCGAATATTGCTACGTGGACGAAGCGGGTATTCTTTGCCGGATGGACGTCAAGCAGTGCGAACGGACCAAGATAACCGAGGATACGACCGACGTGCTGGTCATTTTTCAAGGCCACGAATACCTGGACGCCGGCGAGCTGGAGAAAGGCGTCCAACTGCTCGATCAATTGTGGAAGGGGCTTTGATAAAATATTTGCGGCGGCGAACCGTCTCTGTTTTCGCGCCCGGCGCTCCGGCCCGAGCCGCCCGGGGGCGCCGCTATTTTATTCTGAATTTATGCAATTGGCTGAAACACGCCTTAAGCGCGGTTTCAGCGATCGCTTCGAGCGGGACCACCACATCTACCGCGCCGCGATTTATAGCTTCCTTGGGCATGCCGAAAATCACGCAACTGTCTTCATCCTGGGCGATGGTAAAGGCGCCCGCCTCCTTCATTTCCAGCATTCCCGCCGCTCCATCGCCCCCCATGCCGGTCATAATCACCCCAACGGCGTTGGCTCCGGCGTACCGGGCAGTGGAGCGAAACAGCACATCCACTGAGGGACGATGACGCGAAACCAGCGGCCCATCCTTGATTTGCGTCACATATTTCGCGCCGGTGCGCTTGAGAAGCATATGACGGTTACCGGGCGCCAGCAGGACTTTCCCCGGAATGACGGTGTCGCCGTCTTCCGCCTCTTTAACCGTCACCCGGCATAGATCGTTAAGCCGTTTTGCGAAAGCGGCCGTAAAGCGTTCGGGCATATGCTGCACGATTACGGTTCCCGGAGCGTCCGCCGGAAGGGATTGCAGATACACCCGCAACGCTTCGGTGCCGCCGGTCGACGCGCCGATAGCCACTATTTTCTCGGTAGTTTCCAGCGCCAAGGTTACGGGGCTCTTTTGTATAACCGCGTCCGCCGTTAGTTTTGGCTCGACATACCGCGATTCGGATATTCTTTGAACCCGCGCCATCGCGGCCGCCCTCACGGCGTCGATCAGAAGGACCTTGGATTCCTGAAAGAATTTCTTCTGTCCCATGCGCGGCTTTTCAATGATGGAGACCGCGCCGTACTCCAAAGCTTTAAGCATGGTATCGGAGTTGTGTTCGGCAAGGCTTGAACAGATGACCACAGGGATGGGGTACTGGCTCATAATCTTTCTTAAAAAGGTGATACCGTCCATTCGCGGCATCTCCACATCCAAAGTGATCACGTCGGGCTTTTCCTTTTGCATCTTGCGCGCCGCGATATACGGATCGGACGCGGAGCCGATGATTTCAATGAACGGGTCGCCGGAAAGCACTTCCGTAAGGGTCTGGCGCACCAGAGCCGAATCATCGACAATAAGCACTCTAATTTTTTTAATTCTATCTGCTTGATTCACGAGCTATTCTTCAAAAACGGGTTGAATATTTTTACATATGCCATGCGCGGCCCGTCAAAGCGCCTTTCCGGATGGTCTACCGGCCCGCCCCGCCTGGAGAAAGAGTTTTCTGCTGAACCGCTTTACATACACATCTCCGGTATGGGTGTAGAAGACTACTTTTCGTCCCACGGGACCGCCGACGTCCGCGCGAATCGGTTTGATCCCTTGCTTCTCGAGTATTCTTTCGGCTGTCCAAATGTTTTGTTGGCCAACGCTCGCATGGTCCGCTTCTATTATGCTGCCTCCCCCAAAAAGCTTCACCTCGAGCTTGGGCCCGCACGCGCGATAGCTGGAAAACTCCCTGAACATCCATTCCACCGCGCAGTCCACATATCTGAAACGTTCGGGGCACCCTTCTCCACAACCCTTCCTTTCGGGACAGCGGGGAAGCAGCGCGTGGCAGATGCCGCCCACTCCCGAGGAAGAGTCGAACATGACTACCGATATGCAAGATCCGAGCACGGTCGAAACAATGGCGGGCCGTTTGGTTATGCAGACTTCGCGTTGCTTGAGGAATATTTTGGAGATTCCTTCTTCATCAGACCTCATCTAATTTCCTGTAGACCGTGGTTGCGACGGGCGTCAACGGAAGATCAAAGCCATTCAACGTTTCAGAATGCCCCAAAAAGAGGTATCCGCCTGAAACCAGGCGCTGACAGAGATTTTGCACAACCTTCAGTTGCGTCAACCGGTTAAAGTAAATCAATACATTACGGCAGCAGATGAGATCGAAGCGGAGAGAGGAGTTGGGCAGATCTTCCAAAAGGTTATGACGCTGGAAGTCAACAAGCCTTCGAATTTCCGGCGCGATGCGCACCACGGGATTTTCTCTGTCGCGATGTTTAAGCAAATATTTTCTTCTAAGCGCTACGGGTATTGAGTCGGCGAACACGCTTTTGTAGACGGCGAGGCGCGCCTTTTCCAAAACCGTGGAACAAAGGTCCGTGGCTTTGATCGCAAACCGAAATTCGGGATAGTCCGGAACGAACTCACTGAGCACCATGGCCAGCGTGTAAGGCTCTTCTCCCGTTGAACAGCCGGCGCTCCACACAAGATACTTACCGCCACGCCAGTCCGCCGGCTCGGCCAGATAGCCAGGCAAAATTGAACGTTCCAATATTTCAAAATGGCGCGGCTCACGGAAAAATTCCGTTTTGTTGGTGGTCACCAGGTCAACGACACACGCAAACTCCTCCCCGGCGCCGTCTCTCCCGAAAAGCCGCGCGCAGTATTCGTCAAAGGAACCGATACCGAGTTGCCGCAGCCTTTTCCGAAGCCTGGCTTCGACAAGGAGCTTTTTTGAAAACGGCACTTTAATGCCGCACGCCGACTCTATTGCGCTTGCAAGCCGGGAAAAATCCCGCTCTTTGAGCGTGGCGTGGAAGACCCCCTGCAAACGCCGGCCGGGCGCTTCGCCGGCCGGCTGTTGTTCCTTGGACGTTTCCAACACGGAGCGTTACGATCCAATGGCCGCTTCGCGCGGACCGTTTTCATTCGAAGCGACCTGATTGGCGGCGCCGTCGAATTCGCTGAGGAACGCGGCGTCCTGGGAAGAGATGAGCTTCTCGATGTTCAGAATCATGATGAACTCATCTTCCCGCTTTCCCAGACCTTCGATGAATTCCGTCTTCCACCGGGTCCCGATTCTTGGCGCGGGTTCTATCATCTGAGGCTCCAGTTCAAAAACCTCCTGAACCGAATCCACCAAAGCGCCGACAATCACGGTTTCCCCGTCAACGGAAATCTCCACCACCACGATGCAGGTGTCCACGGTAGGCTCGACGGATTTAAGCCCCAACCGTAACCGCATGTCTATCACCGGGACGACACTACCCCTGACGTTTATGACGCCAAGGAGAAACTCGGCTGTCTTGGGCACTTTGGTAATCTTGGTATATTCCAGTATTTCCCGTACGTTGGCTACGTCCAACGCAAAAACCTCGTCGGCGAGTTTAAAGGTAAGATACTGGCCGGTTTCATGAATTGTATTTTCACTCATTGCTTTCCTCGCGCTCTCTCTTTTTGCGATAGCCTGACTTGATCGAACAGCGGCCGGCGGTCGCCTTTCCCGCTAGTATCGCTCAAAGTCGGCGTCCAAGGCGTCAGTGTCATCGGTCAAGTCGAGCCGTAAAAGCTGGTTCGGGCCAACCTGGCGTTTGCCGTTTCCTTTGGACATCTGCCGGCTCTCGGGAGCCGTGTCCTTGCTGAAGGCTCCCAATCTTTTGGCGTCCCCGTTTCCTTTTCGGACCGGGGCGCGCCTTCTGGCCGACTGCCGGGCGTCGTTATCGTCTATTTTGAAAAAGCCGATGGTGCCCTGCAGCTGCTCGGCCTGGCTTGCAAGCTCTTCCGATGTCGAAGCCATTTCCTCGGAAGCGGAGGCGTTCTGCTGGGTCACCTGATCCAGTTGCTGAATGGCCTGATTGATCTGCTCAGCCCCGATGGTCTGCTCCTTGCTCGCCGCGCTGATTTCCTGCACCAGCTCCGCCGTCTTCTGGATATCGGGCACGATCTGCGACAGCATCTCCCCCGCTCGCTCGGCTACCTCAACGCTGCTCGTGGAGAGCTTGCCGATCTCTCCCGCCGCGGTCTGGCTGCGCTCGGCGAGTTTCCGCACCTCCGACGCCACCACCGCGAAACCCTTGCCGTGCTCTCCGGCCCGGGCCGCCTCGATGGCCGCGTTCAAGGCGAGCAGGTTGGTCTGACGGGCGATCTCCTCGATGATCGAAATCTTGCCCGCGATCGCCTTCATCGCCGCTACCGTCTCGGTCACCGCCGCCCCGCCCTGGGAGGCCCGCTCGGCCACCGCCGTGGCGATCTTTTCCGTGGCAAACGCGTTGTCCGCGTTCTGCTTGATATTGGAACTCATCTGTTCCACCGAGGATGAAGCCTCTTCCGCGGCGGCCGCCTGTTCCGTGGCCCCTTGCGAAAGCTGTTCCGAGCTGGAACTCAGTTCCTGACTCCCCGCGGCCACCTGCTCCGAAGCCTTCATCACTTCACCGACCACCTCGCGCAGCTTGGTGGCCATATTGGAAAGCGCCACGCCAAGCACGTCTTTGGCCGATTTCGCGTTGACCTGAGTCGTCAGATCGCCCTTGGCGATTTGTTCAGTGACCTGCGCCTTTATTTTCTGTTCCTCGATCATCATGGCAAACGCTTTGCCGAGAACATCCTTATCGGACCTGGGCGTTACCGAAACATTGACATTGCCGTCCGCGATCTCTTCCGCCGTCAACGCCAGATCCCTGAGGCTCGTTATGGCCTGATTGAGGCTCTCGATGATTTTGGCGATCTCGTCGTCCCGTTCCGCGGTCAGGTTGAGGGAGAGGTCTCCCTTGCTGAACGCGTCAAGGGTTTTCACCAATATCCCTACCTGGCGCTCCAGGTACTCCCGTTGTTCGTTGGCCGCTTTCTGGAGCAGCTTTACTTCGGTGATGTCTATGATCACCTCCATGCCGCCCAGCGCTTCGCCCTTCTCGTTGAACAGGGCCGAGCAGGCCGCCTGGATGGGAACCTCCTTGCCCGACCGGGTATGGGCTATGGTTTCGCCATAGATGGGCTTGCCGGTTTTCATGCAGTTCCTGATGGTGCAATCCGCGGACCCGCAAAGCGGGGTCCGGGAAAAATCGGCGCAGCTCATCTTTCCCACCACCTCTTCCCGGCTGTACCCCATGGCCTGCAGGGCCGCGTCGTTAATGGTGGTAATGGTCAGGTTCCTGTCCGTCACGAACATGGGAGCGGCCACGGATTTAAGGATATTCTCGGTTTCGAATTTGGCCTGCGCGACTTCGGTTTGATCGATAAGGACTTCCATGCCGCCGCAGATAACGCCATTCTCGTCATACACGGGGGAGCAAGCCGCCTGAACGGGGATTTTTTTTCCGGTGCGGTCCTGCGACACCGTTTCCCCATAAACGGGCTCGCCGGTTTGCATGCAGATTTTAATGGTGCAATTCCCTGTTCCGCAGAGGGGGGACCGGACAAAATTCGCGCAGGTCATCTTACCCTCCACTTCTTCCCTGCCGTACCCCATTGCTTTCAACGCGGCGTCATTTATCGTGGTAATTACCAGATTTTTGTTCGTCACGAACATGGGGGCGGCCACGGCCATGAGCATGTTCTCATGCCGTTTGGTCGCTATCGCCTCTTCGGCGTTTTGTTTCTCCAACTGTTCTATTTTTCGCTTAAGGTCGTTATTCTCTTGTATAAGAGCCTGATTCGCTTTTCCGAACATGATGTGCCTCCTGAGAAGGACGGTTGTTTTCATTTAGTGATTTAGCTGGAATCATCGTTCCGGGCCGTTCAATGAATCGTGGCGCCTTTGCTTCCGTAACTGTCGGCGCCGATCTGAACCCTGTATTCATGCTCAATGTTCTTGAGCAGCTTGGGCACGTCGAGAATAAGCGCGACAGAGCCGTCTCCAAGAATTGTCGCCCCGGAAACATCCGTAATATCATCGAAAAGTTTTCCCAACGTTTTAATGACGGTTTGATGATCTCCGATAACTTCGTCCACCACAAACCCGACTTTGTGACCATCGACGCGAGCCACCACAATCTGTTCTATTTCCGGCGACGCTCCTCGAATCGAAAAAAATTCTCTAAGCCGTATATATGGCACGGCTTCGCCTCTGATATTCACCATGCGTCTGCGTTCGGTGAGAGCCGCGTCACTGGCCGCGAGTTCTACGCATTCCTCAACGGTGGCCAAGGGCAGCACAAACGCGTTGGCGCCGATATTGACCAGCAACCCCTCTATGATGGCCAACGTCAGCGGAAGCTTTAAAACAATGATCGTACCGGCGCCGCGCGCGCTCTCCACTTCGATGGAGCCGCGAAGCGCTTCGATGGATTTCTTGACCACGTCCATGCCCACACCGCGGCCGGAGACGCTGGTGACGTTCTCGGCGGTGGAGAAACCCGGCGCAAAAATCAGGCTGTAAAGGTCATTCTCCGAAAGCTCCGCTTCGGACGCGATCAGTCCCTGACGAACCGCGCGCGCGCGAATACGCTCCAGGTCAAGTCCTGCCCCGTCATCGCTTATCTTTATCAAAACATGAGCGCCCGAAGGTATGGCTTCCAGATGGACTGTTCCCTCGACAGGCTTTCCGGCGGCTTCACGCGTTTCCGGCGACTCGATCCCGTGATCGATGGCGTTGCGGATCAGGTGCACAAGCGGATCGTTGAGCCGTTCGATGACCGTTTTATCAAGTTCTGTTTCAGCGCCTTTGGTGGACAGTTTCACCTGTTTCCGCAGCTCTTCCGAAAGATCCCGCACCAGCCTTTTAAATCCCGAGAATATGGTACCAATGGGCAGTGTTCGAATGCTCATTGTCTTATCGCGCAGCTCGGCGGTCAGACGCTCGAACTCCTCCGCGATTTCCAGAAGCTCCGTGTTTTGCTCTCTAAGGACCATCTGGGTGAGACGGGCTTGCGCGGTCACCAGTTCGCCTACCAGGTCAACCATGTCGTCAAGCTTTTTCGCGGGTACCCGCACGCTGGAGACGCGATCCGCCATCTGGCGGTCCCTGCGCAGCTTTTGTATGTGCTCCTGCTCCGCAAGCGCCGAGTTCACCTGGTCGCGATCGACCGCGCCGGACTCCACAAGACGTTCGCCGATCCGTTTGTGGTCGCCAAGCGCCTTCTGCAATTGTTCTTCGGTAACCAGTCCGCGATCTATGAGAATTTCGCCGAGCCGTTTGTAGTTCGCGCCGTCACTGATGTCCGCGGCGTCTTCAATTTCCTTGATGGCTATATCGCATTCATCCTCGACAAAGATAAAAACGTCGCGTATGGCGTTAGGGCCCTGGTCCGTTGTCAGAACTATATCCCACCAGGTAAAGCAATTCTCGGGGTCGAGTTTGTCGATCGTCGGTATCGCGCCGGTTTGCGCTACTATCGCGCACTCGCCGAGACCGCGAAGCTCTTCTAAAATCAGGAGCGGATTGGCGCCAATCTGAAAAAAATGAGGTTTGGGCTTGAAGCTTATACGATAAGACGCTGTTTCCGCTAATGCGCCTTTATCGGACTTTCCGTCCGCCGCTTCTGTCCGATCGGGGTTTATCTTGGCCGGGACCGCTCCTCCCGATTCGCTGACGAGGCGTTTGAAAGCGTCGATGATTTCGGACGTCACCGCATGGAGCGCCTGGTCTTCCGTATCGCCTTCGGCTTGAATCATTTCGCGAATCTGGTCACAGGTTGAAAGCGTCAGCGCAATGACCCTTTTGTCTATTTCGGCTTTACCGTCGCGAGCGAGCTCGAAAAAGTTCTCCACCTCATGGGTCAGCGCCGCGACCTCATCGAATCCCACCATCGCTCCCGAACCTTTTATAGTGTGCAGGCTCCGGAAAGCTCTGCCCACCAGTTCCGGATCGGCGGGAGATTCTTCCAGCTCCAGGAGCGTCGCTTCCAAATCTCCCAGCAGCTCGGTCGCCTCTTCGATAAAGGTCTGTCTGTGTCGGTCCATCAACCCAGCACCTTCTTCACCACGGCCTTGAGCTGATCCGGCTTGAACGGCTTGACGATCCAGCCGGTAGCTCCCGCCTGCTTCCCTTCCTGCTTTTTGGTGGCTTGCGACTCGGTCGTCAGCATGATGATGGGAACAAACCGATGAGCGGAATTCTGTCTGACGCCCTTGATAAGCTCGATGCCGTCCATGTTGGGCATGTTGAGGTCCGTTATCACAAGGTTTACCGAAGAGCCGGTAAGTTTGACCATGGCGTCTTTTCCGTCAACCGCCTCGATCACTCCATATCCGGCTTCTTCCAGCGTGAATCTCACCATCTGACGCACGCTTGCCGAGTCATCCACTGTCAGGATCATCTTCTGCATTATGTTTTCTCCATAATCCACAGACACGTATTCCCGGTGTCCAGAGGGCAGCTCGTCCGCCTCAAAAAACCAGCTTCTGATACACACTGCAGAACGACCGATGGAACTTCATTTAAAATTTTGAGACTCTTTTTATTCTGCACAAAGGAGCGATGAGCCGAACAGAGCAGTTGAAGCGAAGAAACATCCATCGCGGTCACGTTCTCCAAGGAAACCTCAACATCTTCCGATTCCTCGAGGGCCTTCAGCAGAATATCCCGCGCTTCGCTGATATATTGTATGATGAACTCCCCTTGGAGCTTTAAAAGACTCTTTTCCTGTTCCTGAACGAATTCATGCTTCATGAGAATGTCCTAATGATGAAGTCAAGGTTAGACATTTAGTATCGCTCAAAGTCGGCGTCCAAAGCGTCAGTGTCATCGGTCAGGTCGAGCCGTAAAAGCTGGTTCGGGCCAACCTGGCGTTTGCCGTTTCCTTTGGACATCCGCCGGCTGTCCGGCGCTTTGTCCTTGCCGGGGGCGCTTGTTCTTTTAGCGTCCCCGTTTCCTTTTCTGACCGGAGCGCTCTTTTTGGCCGGCTGCCATACTCCGCTTTCCTCTACTTTGAAAAAGCCGATGGTAGCCTGCAGCTGCTCGGCCTGGCTCGCAAGCTCTTCCGATGTCGAAGCCATTTCCTCGGAAGAAGAGGCGTTCTGCTGGGTCACCTGATCCAGTTGCTGAATGGCCTGATTGATCTGCTCCGCCCCGATGGTCTGCTCTTTGCTCGCCGCGCTGATTTCCTGCACCAGCTCCGCCGTCTTCTGGATATCGGGCACGATCTGCGACAGCATCTCCCCCGCTCGCTCGGCTACCTCAACGCTGCTCGTGGAGAGCTTGCCGATCTCTCCCGCCGCGGTCTGGCTGCGCTCGGCGAGTTTCCGCACCTCCGACGCCACCACCGCGAAACCCTTGCCGTGCTCTCCGGCCCGGGCCGCCTCGATGGCCGCGTTCAAGGCGAGCAGGTTGGTCTGACGGGCGATCTCCTCGATGATCGAAATCTTGCCCGCGATCGCCTTCATCGCCGCTACCGTCTCGGTCACCGCCGCCCCGCCCTGGGAGGCCCGCTCGGCCACCGCCGTGGCGATCTTTTCCGTGGCAAACGCGTTGTCCGCGTTCTGCTTGATATTGGAACTCATCTGTTCCACCGAGGATGAAGCCTCTTCCGCGGCGGCCGCCTGTTCCGTGGCCCCTTGCGAAAGCTGTTCCGAGCTGGAACTCAGTTCCTGACTCCCCGCGGCCACCTGCTCCGAAGCCTTCATCACTTCACCGACCACCTCGCGCAGCTTGGTGGCCATATTGGAAAGCGCCAGGCCAAGCGCGTCCTTTTCCGATCTTGGCGTTACCAAAACATTGACATTGCCATGAGCGATTTCTTCGGCCGCCGAAGCAAGATCCCCGAGGCTCGTTACAGCCTGATTGAGGCTCTCGATGATTTTGGCGATCTCGTCATCACGTTCCGCGGTCAGTTTAAAAGAAAGATCTCCCTTGCTGAACGCGTCCAGCGATTGCACCAATATCCCTACCTGGCGCTCCAGATACTCCCGTTGTTCGTTCGCCGCTTTCTGGAGCAGCTTTACTTCGGTGATGTCTATGATCACCTCCATGCCGCCCAGCGCTTCGCCTTTTTCGTCGAACAAGGCCGAGCACGCCGCCTGAATGGGAACTTCCTTGCCCGCCCGGGTACGCGCCACGGTCTCGCCATAAATCGGCTTGCCGGTTTGCATGCAGTTCTTGATGGTGCAGTCCGCCGTCCCGCAAAGCGGAGTGCGGGAAAAATCGGCGCAGCTCATCTTTCCCACCACCTCTTCCCGGCTGTACCCCATGGCCTGCAGCGCCGCGTCGTTAATGGTGGTAATGGTCAGGTTCCTGTCCGTGACAAACATGGGAGCGGCCACCTTGGAGAGAATCTTTTCATTAATCTCTTTCTGTTCTCTCGCGGCCGAGAGTTCAGTTTCGAGCTGTCCGATCTGTTGACGCAACTGCTCGTTTTCCTCTGTGATCGCTCTTCTGGCTTTTCCAAACATGGGAAGCGTCTCCTTGCAAAGCTTACATCGATATTATTTTTATATTTCTTAAGTAACTTATATGATCTTATTTTACTTTATTGACTATATTCAGCGCTCCCTAGCGTCGATATGGTCCTACCGAATCTCCGGCTTACGCTACACTTCCGTCTTTCAAATCAAAACAGCTCCACATTGTCGCCGAAATCGTCATCCTCATCTTTGGCGGAGCCATTCTCTTCCGCGTTGGCGGCGCCCGTATCAAAAGTATGCCCGTTTTCCGGGTAAGCGGAATCTTCTTTCACCACGGTCCGGTGCACTTCGCGTTCGCTTTCCATGGTATATCGAGACTGGAGGGACTGCGTCCGGCCGCCATTCGGCGCGTCGGTTCCGTCGGGAAGGAGCGCCTTGTAGCCCGCAACCGCGCGATTGAGCCCTTCTATCGCTTGATCCAACAGGTCCGCGGCTTCCGTGTGCACCGTAACTTTGCTCGCCAAATCCTGTATTTCTTCGACGAGATGATCGCTTTCCGTATTTACCTTCTCCATAAGGTCGGAAAGTTTTCCGCTTTCCTCATGGATCGTAGCGACCAGGTTTTTGTAGCGTTTATCCTGGGCCGCTTCCAGCGCCCCATCATCGTCGCCTCGCTCCATCGAGGAGAGCGTGCGCGCCACGGAATTTATGGATTTAAGATTTTCCGTTACGCCGAGACTCACTCCCACCAGCTCTTCCACAAGCCTTTGGATTTCGTTCGCGAGTTCTGAGAATACGATTCCCTTTTCTCCCAACCGGGCGGCCTTTATGGATGAATTCAAGGCAATCAGCTTAACCTTGTTTTCTATGGATTCAATCTCGCTCACGAATCCGATCATTTCCCCGACCGTATTCGCCACTTCGTTGACTGTCTTGGCCACGGCCCCGCCCATGGTTTCGTAATCGGAAAACATCGAGGTCAGGGCCGAGAGTCTTGCGTCAGTATCGCTGAGCGATGAGGAGTATGTTCCCGTGGCGCCGTTTAACATGAGATGAGCCTCCCGGCTCATGCGCGCGATATTTCCGCTGACGCCGAGAAGATTTTCCAGGATACGCTGCACCGCGGACACCAGGGTCTTTTTCGAATAACGAAGCTGTTCAAGTTGCAGTTCGCACACTTCCATGCCATGAGGGGCGTCATCCTGGCCTGCGCCATGAGCGCCCTTCGGACCTTCGGAGGAAGCGGAATCGCGCTCGCCGATGAGATCTTCAAGCGCCTCAATTACATGTTCCATCTGTTGCCGGGTGATGTCGTGAAATTGCATGGAGCTGACAATTTCTTCCATATTTTTCGATACTTCGTCGGACAGAGATTTAACGCTTTGGACAGCGGACAATGAGACGGCGTGTCTTTCCCGCAAATCATCAATGCTCGATTTCGCGTCGCGCATGATGTCGCGGGCCTGGCTCTTTCTTTCGCGTTCCTGGCCTCCCATGGAACTCATGGCGCTTGCCAGCAGGGTGTCGACTTCGTCCGTATGGTCGAGGATCTTTCGCGATTTGTTTTGTATCTCCCGGCAAAGCGCGCCGATCTCATCGGCGAGGCCCGTGAACTCAACGCCCAAACCGCCGATACGCGCATTTTCCATTCTGGTATAAATCCCGAGCATCTCGAGGTTTTTTACCGTTCTCTCAAACCCTCGCAGCTTTGCGCTCATCCCGTTCAGAAGCTCGAGCAGTTCGTTGACCGTTTTTACATTTCGCGATGAGACGCGTTCAAACCGCTCCACCTGGTTCAATATGTTTTCGAGATCCGCGATTGCGGCAGTGATGGAAGCGCCTCCCATGATATCGGCCACCTCGGTCACCATGGATGACATTGCGCGTGTGCGGTTATGGAAAGAGAAAAGGTTCTTGCCGATGTGCAGAAATTTATGTTCCGTGAGGCCGCTAAGCTCCCTCAACTCGCGACATATATCCTTAATGAAAGGCGCGCTTGTTTTCGGAAGACTTGATTTACTCTTCCCAAAACGCAGGCCGCGAAAAAAACGCTGAATCCCGGCGGCGTATTTTGATATATTCTTCATTTTTATTAACTCTAAATAGTCTGAGCAAACCAAGCCTCTATCGATTTTTGTTTGGAAGAACCGGATGAACCTTTCCAGCTCGGCGTACCTGTTTCAACGTGTAGAGCATGGAACTATTCGGGGCGCTGGACCCCTTGACTCCGCGTCCGGCGCTATGACACGGGAAGGCCTTGTTCTGAACGAACTATATTGTTGTAAGCGTAAACACTGTCTTCACTGATTCCTGTTTCACTTTCATGTATCGGCCTGCGCATTGGGGAACTTGAGCAAAAAATGCCGTTCTAATGTAATTCAAATAACATTTTTTGGCGTCAGAGCAGCCAGATTAAGTTCAATATTGTTCTTTGAAGGAAAATCAAGAAACCGTCCACGCCGATTGGAACTATCGGAGCAATTGGCGTAGTATGGCGATCAATCACGGGAAACAGGGGGAAGCGGCGCGGAAAAGAAAGGAAGTCAAGCGGAAGCGGCCGGAAGTTGAGCGGAAGCCGGATCCGGGTTTTTTTATAGCCGGAGGGAGCTGATACCTCTCGGGAAAAGCCAGACCTGTCGCTGCCTTTCCCCAAGATATTCAACCACTTGAAATTAAATCAGGAGTTTGTTTTGGCCAGCGGTTCGCGCGTCATGCGCAAGACGTCGCCCTTGAAGCGATCTGCAACCGTCGCGTCCGGCATTTGCAGATTTATCAATTTATTCAGGCCAGCGAGCGCCCCGAGCAAGGCCATGGCCCATTCGTTCTTTTTCACCTTTTGGCCCTTGAAATCCATGCTGATCACCGTGGCCGGGGTCGCGGGTATCTCCACCTGACTTTCCCGCAGCGCAACCGCTTCAGGCGCAAGTTGAGCGAACAGGTCTTTGCGGCGCTCGACGCCCTCGGGAGCGATGGCTATAACCGCTATTGCCTCCTTTATTTCCATTTTTAAAATAGTATAAATTTTCATCGGCTTTTTGACGTGGATACAAAGGCCCTGCGCTCTCTTGTTCCTGGCGGGTTTGATTCTTGGAGTTCAACAGGCCGTATATAAACGAGCCAATTGCGGGAGGGAAAGCCGCGATCCGGAGAAACCAGCGGGTCGGCTTCTGACATGAGGCGACACGCCGCTCAGGCCGGGGAGAGGATTGCGCGCCGAACGGGCTGAACCAACAGAGCGCTGATCCGATACATATCCAGCAGTATCAGCGGCTCCGCGCGCAATGCGTCGAAACATTAAAACGATATCCGAACTTATAAAAGCGCGGGAGCCCGGTTCTTCTTTCAGCTCAAAACAATGATATGGCCATTCATATATTAGACTCTCTCACACCATACGATGCGAGCGCCAGTTCAATGGTCGTCATCAGCTTTTGATCATCCACGGGTTTCCCTAAATACCAGAACGGGTAGAAACTCATGGCTTTGTCCACTAAAGATTCCTGTTTGTAACCGCTAATGAAAATGATGGGGGTGTCAAAACGTTGTTTTATCCGCGTTGCGGCCTCAAGACCGTCTATTCCTCCCCAGAGGTTGATGTTCATCAGGATCAAATCGGGATGATAATGCTCTGCGCATCGCCCCGCCTCCTCACCATTGTCAGTAATGCAACATACCGAATATCCCCACGCGACAAGTTGAGACTTAATGTCAGCGGCGGTGATGTAATCGTCTTCTACGATCATGATTTGCGCGCCCAACGTAACTCCTTTGCCTACTTCTCGAATCGTATGGTAAATTTCGCGCCTTTCGCATTCTGCGCTGTTATGGAGCCACGAAGCTGGTTCTTCACCAGCCCCACGACAAGCTGAAGTCCCAAAGTCGGCGTATTTTCCAGACTTACATGAGGAGGGAGACCGATCCCGTTATCCTCTATGATCAGGACGACTTCACCTTCATCAACCGTTTTCGCTTCAACCGTAATATCGCCGTCACGCCCGTCCTGGAAGGCGTATTTAAGAGCGTTTATCATGAGTTCATGTATTATCAGACCGCACGGGATAACCCGATCTATCCGAAGAGCGATGTCCTCCGAATTGACGTTGACCTCGACAATGCCCTTCGGAGGGGCGTATGTCCCAATGAGGGTCGTCGCCAGCCTTCTTACATACTCAGCCATGTCTATACTGGCGAGGTTTTGCGATTCATACAAAATTTCATGAATAAGCGCCATGGCCCGTACGCGGCTCTGGGTTTCCTGAAAAATTGTTTTCAGCTGATCGTCAGTCTGCATTTCCTCCTGTATGCCTATCAGGCTGCTGATGACCTGCATATTATTCTTAACCCGGTGATGAATTTCCTGCAGCAATACTTCCTTCTCGCTGAGTGAGGATTTTATTTCATCTTCGGCCAGCTTCCGCTCGGTCATGTCTCGTATGTTCGCCACCGCGCCCGTGATCGTTCTGCTCGTGTCGCAGTATGGGGAAAAGGTGACGCTCACATATTTTCTTCTGCCGTCTTCCGTTTCGAACCATCTGTCGTACTTTACCGTTTCACCCCGAAAACATTTATCAAGATTCGGCTTTGCTATGGTCCGGAACGCCTCTTCCCCCAGTAGCTCACTCACATGCCGTCCAACAATGTCCTCATAGTTTCTGCGGAAGACCGTCAGGTACGCTTCATTCACGACTTGATATCGATAGTTCTTGTCAATTATGGAGATCAGATCGGAGGTAGCTGAGACAATTCGTTCATAGGTCTGCAGGTTTTCGTTCATTTGTTTCTGATCCGACATATCGTGCATCAAAGCGAACCCGTAAATAGGCTCTATCTCCTGCCGCTTAAAGGTGTCCACATGGACCCGCAAAGGGAAGCTTCGGCCGCGCGTATCGAACACTTCCAGCGCCCCCTGCCATCCCTTGCCTTTAACCAGAGAGGGAACCACATCGCGCGCAATCATTTCAACCGACTCGGGGGCGCAATAATCATAGAAATTAAGATCCAGAGCGTCCTTAAGCGACCAGCCGAAAAGCTTTTCACAGGAGGGGTTCATGTAAATCACCCGCCCATCAGAGTAGCCGACGGCGATGGCTTCACTGGAGGATTCCACTATCTCCTTAAAAAGATTCATTCCGGCGAGGCTCAGACGTTCTTTTTCCAACTCGGCGATCCGCCGCCGCGCTTTCTCTAGTTCTTGAATGAGTCGCCGTTCGCTTTTCTGTTCGTCTGACATGATCGGTTTGTCGGACTCGTTTTCGGAATCCGCGATTCCTCAAGGTTTGTTTAAATAAATTAAATTAATATCTTTAGTCAAATATTATGCTAGTATTAAATAATAATATTAGGACAGATCTTCGAAGCTATCAGTTTTAGCATAAGTATCGCCGCTTTGTAACTTAAAGTTTTGACGTTAATTCGAAAAATAACTTTTTTGTACCCTGATTGACCTGATTTACTCCCGTCTTTTTAGTTAATCGGCTATTTAAGCTTGAAAAGAAATTCCGGCCCGCCGCGCGCCCTGGTTCGCTTCCGCCTGATTCACAGAGACGTGGTATCGCTCTCGCTTCGACCACCATAGCCTGCATTGCAGGCTTGACAGCCGCTACGGGTTATTTTACTCTTCCCGGAATCACCCTGGGGGTTATCCTTAGCGTAAAACGCGAATTCTGACGAAACCTTGTTAGCGCGTAGTCCGCGAGACGAATAACTTCAGCTCTTACTAAAGGCGCGACATGATCCAAGAACAGCTCCACAATAAACTCACGCCCGAAATTATGCAAAATCTTATGCCCAGAGCACGGTCCGACGAATTCTTCGAGGCGCTGTATGGCGACGCCGCCGAAGGCGCGTTTGATATTTCAATCGTTTATAAGGGCTACTCCGAAGAGGAACGCAAGCTTTCCTTTGAGCTTGAACTCAGGGAGCGTCCCGGCAAGTGTCTCGCATGTAACCTCACGTACGGTCTTCCTCAGGTTCTAAAAGTTCATCCAGTAATAAACCTCAAGGGATTTGTCGAAAATCTCAACCGGATTGTGGAAGATCTGGGCGTTTGTTCAAGTTGGAATCTCGCCAAAACAAACCCGGTAAACAATTCTCTTCATACCATCCCACTCGCCGTTACCTTTGATCCGGTTTAAAAGTCTCGATATATACGGATCCCCCTCATATTCAGAGCAGCCCCAAGGTCTTCTTTTCAGACCGTCGCTGGTGTCTCGTCCCTGCAGAAACCATATCGCCCCGACTTCCCGGTTCGAACATATTTTCCAGGCTCGCAGGGGCGCCGATTGTTGTCTTCCTCCAGTTCGATCTCAAGTTTATGCGGTCGAATCCGATCAATGATTGAGGGAGATTATTGAGCGCGAATCGCTTGAAACGCGGCTTTATAATGATGAAGTTTATGATTGGACTACGTTCAGGATATATGAAGACGGTGGTCCGCCTGTCATGGACCCATTGGGAGTAATATATGCAAATCGCCACCACCCATAAAAACACCGACTTTGACGCGCTTGCCTCCGTGATCGCCGCGACCATACTTTATCCGGATTCGATGGCGGCGCTGCCAAAAGCCGTAAACCCCAACGTCAAAGAATTCCTGTCAATCCACAAAGATATATTTCGCATAATCGACACGGATGAAATTAACTTTGCGGAAGTCAAACGCCTGATCGTGGTGGACACCAACCGCTGGGACCGCCTGCAAGGATTCAGCGCTTTGAAAGACAGAAATGATCTGGAAATAATACTCTGGGACCACCACACGCAGGAAGGCGATATTGCGGCCACCTGGGAACATTGTGAGCCGATGGGTTCGAACGTAGGGCTCATGGTCAATGAGATAAAAAACAGAAATATAGAACTGACCCCTATACAATCCACCCTGTTTCTGGCTGGTATATATGAGGATACCGGTAACCTGATGTTCCCCTCCACAAAAGCTGAGGACGCGTACGCAGCGGCCTACCTTTTGAGCCACAAGGCTGACTTAAACATTCTGTCATCATTCCTAAGGCCCGCATACGGCGTAAGGCAGAAGGAAATGCTGTTCCAAATGCTTCAATCCGCGGAAAGAAAGAAGTTAAACGGGTTTACAGTCAGCGTCAACAGACAGACCATCGAGAACCACGTGGGCAGCCTCTCCGTGGTAGTACAGATGTACAGGGAAATATTAAATGTGGACGCCGCGTTTGGAATTTTTACCGACCCGGCCCGCGGCAACAGCATTGTCATAGGAAGAAGTAATGTCGATGAAATGAACATAGGCGCCATAATGCGCGGTCTGGGCGGTGGAGGACACACGGGCGCCGGCTCGGCCCTTCTCAAATCGGCGACTCCTGACGCGATAGAAGAATTGATTCTTGAGATGGCCGGAGGCAATCAGTACGCCTCCGTTCAGATAAGCGATTTGATGTCCTTTCCGGTCTATCGGATTTCAGCGGACATCAGCATGGAACAGGCGTTCACCGAACTCGTTGAAAACGGCTTTTCCGGAGCGCCGGTAATGGACGGCGAAAGACTCTTGGGCGTAATTTCAAGGAGGGATTTTCGAAAAATAAAGCGCAAGTCCGGCCGCAAGGCCCCTGTTAAGGCGTACATGAGCAACAAACTGTTGACCATCGAGCCGGGGGCCAGCCCCCTCAACGCGGTGCGTCTGATGATAAAACATGATGTAGGCCGTCTTCCGGTAGTGGAAAACGGCCGTGTTATAGGTCTCGTCTCACGATCCGACCTGATGTGCTATTTTTATGATCTTCTGCCCGGATGAACGCAGGCGATTCTCTTAGGCCAGCCGTTTTTTCTATGGATTCGCCCGCGCCGAAGGGGATTGAGCCAAAGCGCTCCTTATCACGCTCTCGAAATCCTTACGAACGTGATTACTTCCCCCACACTTCCCTCTCAAGGAAATTCTTGAGAAACTTCATGAGGGAAGAACATAACGCCGTTCCCCTCTTGAAGATTCTTTTATTCTCCGGTCGTTATAAATTCTTACGCGCTAAGTAATCTTCGCGCTGTCATCACCGCCTCAGCGGCGTCCTTACCATAGGCGTCGGCGCCAATCTTTTCGGCGAATTTAGCGTCAACCGGAGCCCCGCCGATCATAACTTTCACCTTGTCACGGAGACCTTGTTTCTTAAGCTCCTCGATCACCGTTTGCATTTCCGGCAGAGTCGTGGTTAACAGCGCCGAAAGCCCAATGATGTCAGGGGAGTTCTTTTTAATTTCTTCAATCAGCTTGTCAACACTAAGATTGACTCCCAGATCGAGGACCTTGAATCCCGCCCCCTCGAGCATGATAGCGACAATGTTCTTGCCTATGTCATGCAGGTCGCCTTTCACTGTCCCCAAAATTATGGTTCCCCGTGATTTCGCTTTGTCGCCCGTAAGGAGAGGCTTTACCACGTCGAGGCCGACGCTCATGGTTCTGGCCGAGACGAGCATCTCAGGAACGAAAATAGCGCCTTCGGCGAATCGATTTCCTACTTCATCCATCGCAGGAATCAGTCCCTCGTTGATAATATCGTTGGGGTCGATACCTTTATCCAGGGCTTCTTTTACGAACCCTGCGATTTCCTTGATTTTTCTTTCTATAACCGCTTTTTTTATGATATCAAACTGTTCTTCCATTGTTGCCTGCTCCTTCCCTCAGATTGAAATGGGGTATGCGCCATACTTCAGGGTCGTTTCGCGCATCGCCATAAAGTTTTCGAATTTGGCCCAAGAGGGAACGGAATTACCAGATCCTACGCAATAACCGCCGCCCGGAGCTATATCACGTAAGAGCTCTTTTACACGCGCTTCCACTTCCGCCGGCTCTCCGCTTCTCAAGAGTTCATTGGACACATTTCCCGCCATCGCGATACGATCCCCGTACTCCCTTTTGACCCGCGCAATGTCCATGCAACCGGGGTCGATGGGCTGCAAAAGATCGACACCTATATCAATGAGGTCTTCCATAAGCAAGCTCAAATCACCATCCGAGTGCATTATGAACAGCAGATCATTCTTATGGCAACGCGCCGCGATCTCGCGATACCAGGGGAACAGGTGATCGCGATAAGCTTGCGGGGATATCATGGGACCTGAGCCAAAGGCCAAATCATCGGTAGCCCAGACAGCGCCGACATGATCCATCTCGAAAATTGTTTCCATCGCCTTGAACTGTATATCAGCCACCTTTTTGAATACGTCGGCTACCAATTGCTCATCCAGGATTAGGGAGGTGGAAAAATTGTTGAACCCCATGAGCATCCAGGTCAAAGTAAAAATCTTGCCTGCGGTGGCGATAACCTTCATATTTTCGGGTAGATACTTCTTGACTTCCCGGATCTTGGTGAAATCCAACTCCGCCAAGGTATCCCAGGGGAATTTCTCAAAATCAGCGCGATTATCAATAAAACTATTGTATTCAAGATTCCAGGACGTGTCGTCATCGCCTTCCACCGAATCCTTGAGCATAACGTCACGTATAACCCTGGAAATAGATGATTCTTCCGTTACCTTTCCCGGCTCCATCACGCCAACGGTAACCGGAACAAAATCGTAGCCCGCTTTAGTCCAGAACTCTACCTGGGCCTGCAAGTCACCGGCAGTTACTTCTCTGCCAAGGAATTGACTTTGAATAGGAAACTCAATAAGCGATTCGCAGAGGGGGACTCTGTCCGCCTCCTGATGCATGACAACCTTTTTAAACCGTTCAAAGTTCGGTTTTACTTCCATGCCTTGCTCCTTTCAGTATTTCTCCGTATAACCTTTTATGTGGTCGAACTTCCGGCCGTCGCTGAGCTGTGTTGAAAGCCGGGTGTCGCAACCCGTAAGCGCTTGCGTATTATCTTCTTCTTAGCCTGCGGCCAAGCTCAGTGTCCTGTTGAAAACAAGCGCCTGCTATCGAGCGCTGAAGGTTGAAGAGAACTCTATCCGCTTCGTCGCGGTCGAGCCGCAGCCTGAAAGTCATTAATTCAAAAAGCGCATTTATATCCTCTGAAATTAGCGCCCTCCCCCTACCCTCGTTCTGATTCCGGTAAGGGTGAGTTTTTTTGTTGAGCGCTGGTTAATCGCCTCGATCAGCGTGACGCGTCGAAAAACCAAACTTATCTTCTCAGGGCGCGAGTGGCGCGCCCCCTTACGGCTATCCTCTATCCACAGATGGATTGATTTCCTTATCTCAACGAAGAGGTTGTAAGATCAGGCGTTAATCGTTCTTGTGTTGTTTTCAAAGCGTTTCCGCCAAGTCCTTGTGAGGGTCAATTGCCAAACATCATACCGGGAAGCCACAACGACAGACCCGGAATGGCCACAGTAAAAGCCAAAGCTAGAATTGTGAGCCATAGATACGGCATATTGGCCCGGTAAATCTCTCCAACGGGAATGTCGTCGCCCACAACGCTTTTAAGATAAAAAATAGAGGGACCGAATGGTGGCGAGAGATAGGACACGTGCATGTTCATGCAAAAGACGACGCCAAACCAGACGGGGCTGAAGCCCAGATCTAGAATAATCGGCACGAAAAGCGGCATGGTCAGCAACACGATACCGATCCAATCCAGAAACATTCCCAGGAAGATCATGATCAGTTGCATTCCGACAATGATTCCCCACTTTCCAAAGGGAAGGGCCATGACCGCGTTCTTTACAAATTCATCACCGCCGGCGAGTGTGTACACACCAATTATGGTTTGGGCGCCGAAGAAAAGCCAGGACAGCATGCAGGTGACCTTAATCGTCTCATAGAGGGCCGCTTTGACTCCTGTCCAGGTCAATTTCTTGTTGACGACGGCGCTAATAAGCGCGCCTAAGCACCCGATGCCCGCCGCTTCAGACGGCGTAGCCACTCCCGCGTAAATAGAGCCCAACACCATCAGCGCCAGAATTCCGGGGGCGATCAGGTCTCTCAACATCGCAAGTTTTTGAACCAGGGGAATGTTCCGTTCTTCTATCGGAGCGGCCGGGGCCATTTCCGGTTTCAACCACGTCACAATTAATATGTATCCAATAAATAGGGCGGCCAGCATAAGGCCCGGAAGAACTCCCGCCATAAACAGCTCGCCCACCGGCGCGCCGGCGGTCATGGCGTACACTATAAAAACAACACTGGGCGGTATTAATGTCGCCATGCCGCCGCCGGCGCATATACTTCCAAGGGCTATTTTGTTGTGGTATTTTCTCTCAAGCATACCTGGAAGCGCAATGATGCCGAAGGTGACGATTTCAGCTCCCACAATGCCCACCATGGCGGCCATTATCGTGCAGGCGATAATAGTTCCAACGGCCAGTCCTCCCCGCAACGGTCCTGACCACACATGCACGGCGTTGAAGAGCTTTTCTGCTAATCCCGATTGCTGGAGGATAGCGGCCATAAAGATGAACAGAGGAACGGCCACCAGCGTGTAGTTGATCATCATATCGTATACGCGGGCCACCAGCATGACCATGACCCCCGGCCCGAACAAGGTCAGGCAGAAAATCACGGCGGTCGCGCCCATTGTCCAGGCCAGGGGCAAACCTGAGACCAACAGGACCATAAAGGTGAGGACGATTAAAAGAGTAATCCACTCAATACTCATAATTCTTTTCCCGTGATTGCCAGGTAAAGGTCCCGTATTAACTTTGCTGTTCCCTGAAGCAGGAGCAGGGCCACGCCCACAACCAAAGCTATCTTAATCGGATAAATAGGAGGGTCCCACGGAGATCCGGCGGTCTCCCTCAACCTGAACGATTGTAAAGCGTACTTACCGGACGCCCACAAAAAGACGCCTAGATACAACGCAAAAAAGATATACGTTATGGAGTCAATAATTGCCCTGCATCGGAGCGAAAGCCGGGCGTAGAGGAAATCTATTTTTACGTGCCGCCGATCTTGCAAAGCCCACGCGGAACCGAGCACATAGGTGATTGCGCATCCGAACACCATTGATTCACTGACCCAAAGCGTTGGAAGATGAAAGACATAGCGCATCACGATTTCGTACACGACGAACAGGACTACAAAAAGTACCAGGATACTCGCCGCTTTGCCGGTCCAAATGGAAAGAGCGTCGATCGCGGACAACAATTTTTTCATATCGCTCCCTTTGCCATGTAGGAGAAGGCGGCGTAGACACGCCTTCCCCTTGATCTCAAGACTTCCGAATTACTGAATCTGACCCAATTTTTTGAGCCATTCTTTTTGGGAATCGATTACCTTTTTGGACATGGGGCTCTTCTGCCCCCATTCATCCCAGACTTCGACCACGACTTCACGAACCTTCTCGAGATTTTCATCGCTCCAGGCAACCGGAGTAATACCCTTAGCCTTCATCTCTTCCACCGCTCTCAGGTCATCGATGGCGACCTGCTCAATGGTGTCCCAACACCACTCTCTCGTCGCGGTTTTTAGAATCTGCTTAATATCGTCGGGCAGTTTGTCCCATTCTTTTTGGTTGACGGTAAAATCTCCCATCGCCATGGAGTGAAAACCGGGGAAATTAAAGAATTTGGTTACCTGGAAGAAGCCCATTCTCTGGTTCATGGAAGGGGTTCCCCAGTCAGTCGCCTCGACAACACCTTTATCCAGCGCCGAATACACTTCGCCGCCGGGAAGCACCACCACGGAGGCTCCAAGCTTCTGAAACAGCATTGCGCCCATGCCCTGGGGCGCTCTTATCTTGAGACCTTTGAAGTCATCGGGTCCCGCGATCTTCACCTTGGAAGGCATGGACTCAATACCCCACCACATGACGCCGACAGGATACGCGTTAAAAGGTTTGTACAGATCTGCCAGCAACTGCATGCCACCCATGTAATGGAACCATGCGTCCGCCTGCCAGGGGCTGGAATAACCGGCGGGGATATCGCAGATCGCCGCGAACGCAGGCTCTTTACCGGCCCAGTAGGACGGCGCCATGTGCATGGCCTGAATTACATTATTCTGCAGAGCGTCAAGTGATTCAAACACGGGAACGATCGATCCGCCGGGATAAGGGGTGATCTCCAACCGTCCATCGGTCAGAACCTTGACTCTTTCGCAAAACTCCACGAAGGTTTTGTAGGGTAGTTCGGCCGCGCTCCAGAAAGCCTGGGCTTTCCATTTGATGGGTTTGACGGCTTTATCGGCCGCCATGCCGGGAAACGCGCTGAATACCCCAAAAAGGACGGCAACTGCAATAACTGCGATAAAACTTTTGCGAACCTTCATCTGTTCATCCTCCTAGTTTGGATTTTACACACCGCTCAACAAGCGCCCTTATGGCTGTACGGACGTCTTGCTATCAAAATCGTATTGGTCGTGAGGGACGCCTCATGCCGACGCGCCAATCGCCTCCATAATACCTGTTTTTTCCATTTCGATGGTTTACGAGGGGGATAGCCTAAACAACCATAAAGACGCCCTCCTGTAAATCGCCGAACTGAGGGTTTTTGGGCTACCACATTTGCGGTAGCATCTCCTCTTCATCATCGCCCAGGAATTATGGTGAGCCATCTATATAGAACAAAATTTAAAACAATTCCAAACTCATACACGAAACGATAATCTCACTGCGCTTTGAGATCATGACGAAAAATTTCGTATTACTTGACTAAACCACTCATTCGGGGCATTGCACAGTTGTATTGCCGATTCCGCTCATATTCCAACCTGGTCGCGCTGAACGCGATGAGTTGCGCAAGAATTTCCAGGGTGATATTAATTGAACATATGGATGCGGTCCATGCTTGAAGCCAGCATGGAAACGAAAGTCAGCGGAAGGTCTGTAATTGTGTCTGAAGAAAAGATCCTGATAAATAAAGCCAGGGCAGCGAGATTCCTTGGCAAAACCATAGCTCAAAATCGAGCTCCCATTCTAAAAAACTTCCAGAAGAGACTCCAACATATTCCCAGCGTTCGGTACAAAAGCTTGTTATTACATACAGACGAAGGCGAAGCCAGGCTGAAACGCTGGATTAATCTGGCAGTTATTGCGTATCTTGGAGACCCGGAGCCGCTTTTCCAGGATCAATTTGAGATGGGCTGTGTCAGAGCGCGCGAAGGATTTTCATTTTCAGACCTGGCTAACATACCGCGCCTTTTTATTTTGAGCGTCTTCGATATCTTAAAGGAACAGGATGGAGACATATTCTTTAATAAGAGACTGATAACTGACTTACAGGAACTTGTTGATGTAATATTTTATGGCTTCGAAGGAGTGGCTCAGTCATTTATAGTAACCAGAGAACAGATCATTTCAGAAAAAATATATTTGCTGCAACAGCTTTATCAGTTCACCAAAAAAATAATGGGTACCCTTTCCGAAGCTGACATTATACGAATCACTATAGAGGACCTAAATAAGATCTTTGGTTTAAATAATTGCTGTATCGATCTCTACGATGAAACTGGCGTTAATACTAATATTTATTGTGACAATAAGGTTATGGAAACCGATTGGGCCGCTTTGGCTAAGGAGGCTTGGGAAACTAACAAGACTTTCTTTATCTCACCCTCAGAAGAAATAACTGAGGATGTCAATAAGTTTGAATATAAGAAGGGAGTGCTGGCCCTTATCTGCGGTTATGAAATGCGGCACGGAGTGGTGTTACTTTACAATGGCGGTCAGCAATTTCGTTTTGGCGACAATGAACTGGAATTGCTGAAACAGTTGCTCTATATTACCGCCATGGTTCTGGAAAATTATGAAATGGTGGAGCAGATAGAACAGGACAGCCGCCGCCTTCGGCTCCTCACCATACGCACACTGGACATCAGTGAACAGGAACGTAGAAAAATATCGGAAGAGATCCACGACACTCTAACCCAAAGCCTGACCGCCATGAGCTACGGTCTGCAATACTGCCTGGAGATAAGCGCGTCCAATCCCGAGCTTTTGCAGGATGAGCTGAAAAAGTTGATATCCATGGTGGGACAGGCCATTGGACAATCCAGAGATATCATCGCCAGTCTTCATCCCGACGTTATTGATAATATCGGTCTGGTCTCGGCTTTGGAGAAGCTGTTCGAGAATTTCAGCGGCAGGACAGGTATTGACGTGGACTACAGCTTCCCGGATGAACTGGATCTTCCGCCCAAATTGACTGCGGGCGTTTTTCGAGTAGTCCAGGAAGCTTTAACCAACATTTATAAACATGCGCGCGCTACTCAAGTTAACGTTGTCCTGGAAGCGCTTCCCGACAAGTTGAACCTTATTATAAAAGATGACGGTAAAGGTTTCCATGTTGATTCCGATTCCATAGGCATGCCCGAACAGGGCAAATTCGGCCTTTTTTATATGCAGCAACGGCTGAATTCACTCAACGGCAGTTTATCGATCGAATCAGCCCCGAAATGCGGGTGCACATTAACCGCGACGCTTCCAGTGGCCTCAAACCAGGACATTTTTGCATGATAAAAATACTTATAGTGGACGATCATGACGTCGTCCGGGCGGGACTGAAACAAATCCTTGAACTGGAGGAAGACTTCGAAGTCATCGGCATGGCCAGCAGCGGGTTCGAATGTCTTGAGTTTCTCCAGGACGGCTCCCGGCCGGATCTTATTTTCATGGATCTGAAGATGCCCGACCTGAACGGCATCCAGACACTCAAAATCATAAGCCAGAAATACCCAAACGCCAAAGTAATAATGCTTACGGTATATGACGACCGTCAATATATCGCCCAAGCTATTCAGGCCGGCGCAAGAGGGTATGTCCTCAAGGGGGCGCAACGCGCGGATTTGATCACCCTGGCGCGTAAGGTGGCCAAGGGGCATACGTTTCTGGATCCGGCTCTTTCGGAACGGGTTTTCGATACGATAAAACAGGGGAGCGATCCGGACGATCTCGAAGCAAACGCGTTGCTTACAAAACGCGAATTGGAAGTGTTGAACTGCCTGGTCAAAGGCTTCAGCGATAAACAGGTAGCCGGGGAGTTGCATATTTCAGAACATACCGCCCGCACCCACACAAAAAATATATACCGCAAGCTGGGCGTGTCTTCCCGTTCTCAGGCCGCGGTAAAAGCCATGAAAGAAAATCTTATCTGAGCGATCCGCATAAGCGGCTTTGTACAAACCTCCAGCGAAGATACAGAACTAGCCCACGCCGTTTTTCTATCCAGGCCCCATGTGGTATCCACGTCCCTCATAATCAAAGCCGACCAGCTTGTTTATACCGGGTCCGCCTCGTTTACCGACGCGGCGTAATAGGCTCCCAAGTTTGACACCTAAAATGAGGAATGTATAACAATATTGGTACCTTACTAATTTTGCACCCCCCCCCTTTTTA
>ENA-OSEO01000341-OSEO01000341.1-sediment-metagenome-genome-assembly--contig:-NODE-341-length-125916-cov-5.298326_pt1 | contig 125916 bp, 119 predicted proteins | sample MGYA00237883_ERZ534232 | MGnify/ENA metagenome assembly ERZ534232
CATTTAAACTATTTGATATTTGTTATCCTTTTAATCCTAAAAGGGAAAAAAGTCAATAAAGATTTTTCCCTCACCATCCTTTCCAAACCACCGTAAATCAATAACCCTGGTCCTGTTATTTTCTAAATAATGGCCTCATTTTTTTAAGAAAAAATTAAAAAATTTTGCAATGAGAATAATTTGGAAGAATCAATAATCCTGAGTCCAGATAAAAAATTACTGGAAGGTTTGTCAAGTAACTTTTTTGCGGTTCAGAATATGCAAATATTTACAGCAGATAGTGAAGTTTTGAGTGGCGCAACCCGTGACATCATACTTGAAGAAGCACGGAAAGCAAAAATTAAAATCAATTATTTCCCTATAAGTTACGATCAAATTGAAAAAATAGATGAAGCATTTATATCCAGCACCAGCAGGGGGCTATTGCCAGTTATAAAAATCGATGATAAACAAGTTGGAAATGGTAGACCAGGGAAAATTACTACTTTTTTATTATCCAGACTCAATGAAAGAATGTTATTGGAAGCAGAAAATATTATTTAATTAGCATCAATATCATTTAAATCTATTTGATCCATTTCATCATCAGTAAAAGATTGACCTTCGTGATCTATTTCAGGCATTTCCAGTTGGCCATTTTCCATCATTGTGATAACTTTCATTGCATTTTCGAAATCCTCATTTTTGACATATATATTGGCGGATCCCAATCCACCAACTGTTAAGCCTAGCGCAACACCGGCACTTTCCTGATATGCTTTCGATTTAATATTGAAAGATTCCAATAATAATTGAATAGATTTAGCATCTAATAAACCATAACATCGATAAAGTAATTTATATTCTTTCATAATCTTCCCTTGGCTTTCAGTCTTTCTATGCGGTAATCAATCTGGTTTTCAAGCACTGCTCTTTTCATTGAATTTACATCATTTTCCAAGAATAATATAGCCTTTTTACAATAGTCTAGTGCTAATTCGTAATTTCTAATTTTATGTTCAAAAATTTTAGCGATTTCAATTAAAGATTCTATGCTTCCCAACTCGGAAGCATATTCCCAGAAAATCATGGCTTTCTCAATCTGGTTTGTTTTTTTGTAAATACTTGCCATGCAAAGATAGCAAGTACACCTTAATGAATCAGGAAGTTTAGGTTGGTTCAAAGCTTTTGAATAGTAATCAATCGCTTTTGAATATTCTCTATTCCTTTCAAATTGACGCGCCAAGGAATAATGCAAAGTTTCATAAGTGGAAAAGTGTGAATCAGCTTCGTGTGAGATTTCATTAATAATCTTGAGAAGAGCTGCCAGTGAAATAACATCCATCTCATTGTGGTAAAACACACCAATAATTTCTTGTATTTCTCCTGTTTTTAGATAATCCTGATAAATTACAGGAGCCATATACCCTGGAATTTCTTCTTCAGTCCTTGTGAAATTTAAAACCTTCGATTCGATATTTTTTAAAGATCGGTTATCAAATTGATAACGGAATAACATCCTAGCGTATTTTAATAAATCGATTTGTTTTTTATTGACAAAAGTTGTAGGGATACGATGATATTTGAATCTTGATTTTAGAATTGGAATATCAAAACTGATACCGTTGTAGGTAACAATATTTTGGTGCATTGCCAATTGATTTTCCAAATCAAGTAACATGGCTTCTTCTTGATCCGGAGAAATAAGGAAATATTGTCGTAAAGCGAAATGATTTTCTTCAAACCAACCAATTCCAACCATAAAAGCAAAAGAACCTCCAGATGTTGATAAACCAGTCGTTTCTGTATCGAGAAAAATACATTGTTTTAATTCGAAGGAACTTTCCGACTCTGGAGTTGAATAAACTGAGTAAGGTGGAAAAAATTGATCAAATGGGATAGAACCATGGATGTAATTTGAAGGATATTGATGCTCAGCATAGAAGTACTCGCCTAAAGAATTGACATTTCTGGTGCCCGATAAGTTTTTTGTCTTTTTCCTATTTATGGATTTAAATTCAATCAATTCTTTAGATCCAAAATATACCCCTAATGATTCTAATTTCTTCTTATATTCGGTATCCATTGATAGAATCCATGATTAATTCAAGCAATCTAATTGTTTCTTCTTTTCCACCATATCCTTCATCGGAAACTGGTCCTACACAAGAAGGGCAGCCGTAATGGCAACCACACTCTTTCACGTGCATCAACATCTCAGGCAGTATCATTGTAAAATTATTATATAGTTCCCAACTTAAACCAAGCCCATATGAAATGTTATCGTATATTAGTATTGAGTTTTCAAATCCTGTGATTTCATTTTTTGAATCTAAAATTACATCAATATCCTCAGGTCCACATAAGATAAAAATAGGTGATAAGGTTTTTAATAAATAGGACAAGCCAGCCATCCCACTTCTCACCTTAACCTGAATTTCAGCCAGCCGGTGACATTTAGCGCATAAAGTAACCAGATTCGATGGATGATTTGCTTCTTCAATTGATTCAAATAATTTAATTGGTTTTTTATGATGAATATGGTGTACGGTATTATTTTCCTGAATGCCGCAGTGTTGACAGGTATAATTATCTCTTTTGCGAATTAAATTTTTATATTTATTCCATTCGGGACCATAGTCATTTTTATAATTTAATACAAATTTTTCGTTTATCAATTCATTTTTGATTGAATCTGGTATATAAAACCAGAAAGCTTCAGTATCCAGGATAATTTCAGGTAATTCCAATACATCCTCGGAGATTTTTTGGTGACTGTCCCAGAGTATTTCTTTGTATCCAATAACAGTTTGCGTCACTTTTATTTTTCCAAAGAATAAATCCAAATTATTTATGGATTTTGATTGAATTTGCTCAATAATCTCATATGTTTTTTCAATTTTTGGCTCAGTAAAATAATCAACATTTGATTCTTCTAATAAAACTTCGTTTGTTGCAAAATTTAGGTTTTTGACGACGTATTGAACTCCTAAATGCAAATAAATAGCATTTGGATGAACCATCCATAAACTACTGGCATAATCTATTTCTCCAATGATGCGATGGTTATCATTTGTGATATCAACCAATTTCAAATTGTTGCCGCTCAAATTACGCAATGAAATACCATTCAAGAACTTCGATGAATCGAATATTAAATATTTATTATTGCTTTTTCGAGCAAATCCATTTTCTATTAAAAGCTCAAGATAAACCTTTGTCTGCTCCCAGTCCAAGTTGCCAAACTTTTCCCCTTCCAAAATACTCAATTCATACAATGAGATTTTTAAATGTTCAAGCAGAATATTAAGATTATCAGGATTTATGATTGCTTTTTCAGGGTTATTGATAAAAAGATACTCCGGACGTTTGATGATATATTGATCAATTGGATCAATGCCTGCGATCAATATTGCGAGGGCTTCGGATTGTTTTCTGCCTGCTCTACCAATCTGTTGTAATGTAGAACTGATTGAACCAGGATAGCCAGATAAAATTACGCACTTTAAACCACCAATGTCAACACCCAACTCCAATGCATTTGTGGAAAATAATACATTAATTTTCCCTGAGCGAAAATCTTCTTCCAGTTTTCGTCGGTCGTTGGCTAAATATCCACTTCGATATGCTGCAGAAAAATACTCTTTTGTATTTTCGTTTTGTTCTTTTAGTTTTTTTAAACTTTTTTCTACTTCTTTTCTGGTTCCCTGAAATACGAGGGATTGCACTCCGTTTTCAAGAAATTCATTAACTATTTTAAGTGCTTCTTGATTACTGTTCTTGCGAATACCCAGTTCCTCATTTAATAAGGGAGGATTATAAAAAACAATTTGTTTTCTACCCTGTGGTGATCCATCCTCCGACACAAGTTCGAATTCCTCTTCAACCAATTTACGCAGAAATTCAATCGGATTGCCAATTGTTGCTGATGTGCAGATATATACAGGTTTTTGATTATACAAAGAGAGTATTCTTTTTAATCTTCTGATGACGTTTGCTACATGAGAACCAAAAATGCCATGATAAATATGGGCTTCATCGAGAACAATGAATTTTAGATTTTCAAAGAAATTTTCCCAAAGGAAATGATTGGGAAGAATTCCAACATGTAACATATCTGGATTGGTTAATATTACCTGGGCATTTTTCCGAATAGAAGATCTAAATTCCTTTGGTGTATCGCCATCATATACACTTATTTTCTTACTAACATCTTTTTTCCAAAGATTATTATTTCGGCTATTGTCTATGTACTCTTTAAAATGGATTAATTGATCGTAAGCAAGTGCTTTTGTTGGAAATAATAACAAAGCATTTGATTTCTCATTTTGATAAAGTGCAGTTAAGATAGGCAATGTATATGCTAATGATTTTCCACTGGACGGTCCAGTTGTTAAGACAGCATTTTTCCCGGAAATTATTAATTTTATAGCCTGTAGTTGATGAGAATAGAGCGAATTTATCCCAATTTTTTGCAATGAAATTATTAATTCTGAATTGATAAACGCTGGTATTTCTCTAAAATCCCCATAAAAAATATTTTTTGTTTGTATATGAGTTATATTTTCAGAAATATTTTCTGAGTGAACCCATTTATCGAAAAAACTATTAATTTGGGAATCTTTTGACATATAATTTGTAGGAAGTCTTTTTTTTAGTTTTGATTAAATTGGATAACCTATGAATTTATTAAATCTTATTTGGTTGGTTCCATTAAGTGTTGTTGTAAGTATTATGATTAATCATTTAGCAGATACACTGCCAATTGTTAGAAAAATAACCTCTTTACCTATTTGTATTGAATGCCACCAACCATTAGGACTATTAAGATATATTTCATTCAAAGCATGCCCTCATTGTCAAACAAAGCCAGGTAATAGAAGATTTTTATTACCAATTTTATTTATTATAACATATGTTCTATTATTTTTATTTCCACCAGAATATTCAGGATTTTTCCCGTCGCTAATAATTGTTACTTTTTTATACCTTGTTTTTATTATTGACCTTGAGCATCGGCTTATCCTTCATTCAGTCAGTATCTTTGGCGCAATTCTGTTTACAATTTTAGGACTTTATCTGAATGGTTGGCAAAAAACAATTCTAGGTGGGGTAATAGGCTTTCTATTAATGTATGGGTTATATCTATTTGGCATATTGTTCTCAAAATGGATGGCGAAAAAAAGGGGCGAAATGTTGGATGAGGTAGCTTTGGGATATGGTGATGTAAATTTAACAGCTATTCTTGGGTTGTTGCTTGGATGGCCAAGAATTGCTGTTTTATTGTTTTTTACAATTCTATTGGGGGGAATATTCAGCGCAGTTTATATGGTTATTTTGAAGTTTCGAAAACGTTACGAACTTTTTACGCCTATACCATATGCGCCTTTTTTGATAATTTCTGCGCTAATTCTATTATATATATCAACTCCAAACTAAAATTAATTACTTATTCCCAACATTCTGGGGAACCAATACCAAAATACACCAATTGCTGGCTTACCTCTTACAGAGCTACTGGAGTCCATAATTGCAACCTGAGGATTATATTCCTGGGAAATAATTCCGCTTACCCAATCTGTCTGATTAATTGCATTAAATGCAGCATTGTAAAGATCGACCTGAGTCAATAAATCTACTTCAAAGGATGAAACAGGTGAATTTATATCAATATTATTGATAATATCGAAGTCATAACACGCTTCTTCCGAAATTATGCATCCTCGTTCTACACCTTTAGTAGAGGGAAAATCAAGTCCGATAATAATTGATTTCCCAAATTTGGAAAAATTTGTAAACACTTCTTCGTCCAGGTATGCTTTGAATGTGGTTTGGTTGTCTTCTCTTACATAGGAAGATTCGACAAAATCCAAATTAGGAGTAATCAAGAAACCATCAACCGAGCTGAGAAGAGTTTCGTTTGTACTTTCAGATCCATTCAAAGAAATGAATAGCTTATTTGAAAAACGATTTTTTATATTTCCAATATTTGCAATTGTTTCATTGATCATAATATCAGATAGGGAAGCATAATTTTCAAATTTATTCAAGTGTTGAATGTCTATTGGAAAAATGACACCTTCAATATTCATGTAATTTGCAAGATCGGCCGAAAAAATAATAAATTCTGCATATGCTGAGGAGAAATTCTGTTGCCAATTTGAAGAAAGATCTTCTTGTAAAAATTGTTTGATCGCCAGGGGAGATAATTCGATTTCAGGAGATAACCAAACTTGTAGATCCTGGTTTTGTGCCTTCTGAATCATTAGAACCAGATCCTTCCAGAGAGGATTTTGTCCAGTTATAGGTGAAAGTATGACAGGACTCAATGATTGTAAAGTCCATTTTACCGGGATTACGATGGTGTTTGCGTTTACACCTAGAATATTTTTATAAGCTGATTCAACATAGAGAGGTGTGTAAACATTGTAATTATCTGAAAAAGAGAAACCCGCGATGAAATCAGATCCATGATTAATTATTTCAGGTGCAATTAATGATGGGGCTTCAATATCTTGATTCCAGCCTTTCCATTGAGTTACATTTACATTCAAGACTTGAGGTAGATTTGAAGTGTCAAAAGAGTAACCATTGACCGGGGGGGAACCATCATCAGCAATGCCACAAGCATCGTTTCTGCAAACCCGATAATCAATTTTGCCCAGAAGGTGATATGGACCAAAAAGCCGGTAAGTCCATTGATAATCACTGATTTGCCACATTTGAATGGGTGGAGACCAGCCAAAACTATTGAATTGAATGGAAACTTTATCTGTGTCAGGAGTATTTTCTGGTACATTTACGACAAACTCGACGCCTTGCGTATCATTTGATTTCCAGGTTTGAATGAAATCGTTGATAATGGTATCCTCTTCAGGGACGATTATTTGTCTCACAACGAAATTATTCTCGGAATTGAGTTCAGCATTCCAGAATCCATCTCCAAGAGAGTACTTATATCGCAAATCGAAACCACTCGGCAAGCTCATTGTAATTGTATAGTTACCATCTGGAAGGGCAGTTAATTTGGGCGCTCTGGCAGGTGCAATACTGGTACCGTTGTAAATATTTCCAAATACATTGCCCAATTGATAAGTATTACCCAGAATTCTTATCGGGGCTTGACCCGGAGTGTCTTCTGGTGGTTTTACAATGAAGGAAATATTGACAAATTTTGATGATTGCATGCCGATCATGGCTGGCGTAGTTAATCCTTCACCAATAATAGCTTCCTGTTGAAATGTTTGATATTCTCCATCAGTGCTCATGATCGTTAAATTATGTTTTCCTGATGGAAGATTTTCAATAATAAAATTCCCTAATGAATTGGTATAGCTGTGAATTCCTCCAACCACAACTAAAGCATTTGGAATTGGTGAATTCGTTTCTAAATTTATCGCTTGCCCTGAAATTCGACCATAATTATGTGCATATTGTTCGTCTGTCCAATTTGTGAGTTGGTTATTTATGCTTGACGGTGAATTGATGTAAGCCATTCGATATTCAACTACTTGATTGTCTGAATTTGATTCGTAAATAGGTAAACCATTATTCTTATAAAAACGATACTTGACTAATGAAGGTACTCGTACGGGCAAGATTAATTTGTAATGATTGTCATCCAATTTTTCCATTACGTATCTGGTCGGATTTATTTCAATTCCGGTAATATCGTCAACCAATTCAAAAATGATTTCATTTTGAATTGGTTTGGGAATTTCTAAAATAAATTCAACCTCTGTGTAGGTTAATTCCTGTTGAAATTGTTGGTTGTTATTTATGATAATTTCATTTGATGGTTGTTCTGAGAGAATGGAGCACCCTGTGAGTAGTAAACCGAAAATAACAGCGAGAGAAATAAATTTAAAGAAATAATCTAATTTATGAATTTTCATTATATCCTCACTGGTCTTTTGATATATTGTTGATTACCTTTTGTTCTATCTCGTTTAATTGGTTAGCCAGACTTCCAAGAACTCCATTAACAAATCTTGGAGTCGAATCAGACCCATACGTTTTAGAAAGCTCGATCGCTTCATTAATGGCGACTTTTATAGGAGTGCATTTTGCTACAGCAAACTCCCATAATGCAATTCTTAAGATATTACGATCGATAATGGCCAGCTGATCCATAGGCCACTCCGGGGCATGGACAGCAATCAATTCATCTAAAAGTTTAATAATCGGAATGACACCTGAAACTATTTCAGTTGTAAACTGGATCAGGTTAGCTTCGAGGGGATCTTCTTCTAATCTGTATTCTAATGAAGTGAAAGGTGGGTGACCTGACATATCATATTCATACAATACCTGTAGTGCAATCCCGCGTGCTTTTGTACGAGCTTTCATTTGATTAATGTTCTATAGAATTAATTTCAATATCTTCAACGTGGACATTGATCTTGCCAACATCCATTCCAACCATTTCGGATATAGCTCTCGCCACATTGGCTTGAATGTTGTGAGAAACATCCCGCACATTAAAATCTTGCTTCAAAATCACGTATAAGTCAGCGTATACCACATCTTCATCAACACTGATTTTTACTCCTTCACTGACTCCTCGTTTAAAAATACGATTCATTTCTGAAGGCACTGTCGCCATTCTACTGACCCCATCAACAGAAAGTGTAGTTAATCTAGCAATTGTCACTAATACCTCAAGCGCAATAGTGGTTTTCCCAGGAGTTTTGGAAGTTGTTGTCATTTTTTCTCCATATTAAAGTACCAATTTGTTAGTGCTTATTATAACCTAAAGGAGTAATTAGGTAATTCGATTAGTTTCACATCAATTATTGGAAAGTTTTTATAAAATCATGTGTTTTTCCTGCCAAAAACTTAAAATCTTTATCCAATAAAACACAATGTTCAGAGTTTTCTAATAAAACAAATTCTTTTTTAGATGAATGAATAGCATTGTAAATCAATTTCGGCCCTTCTGTAGAAATTGTTTTGTCTAATTTTCCCTGGAAAATAATTGTTGGTTGATTGATCTTATTTATAATTTTTTTGGTATTTTTTTGTAATAAATATAATTGATAAGCAGCTCGTGTTGGATTAACTTTATAGCCTTGCCAGGGAAATACATCCTTATCTTGTACTTCTTTGATATTATTCTTTGGTATTACTTTTTTGAAAAATCTAATATATTTTGAATATCCTAATTTTTCAACTTTGATTGCTGGTGCGTATAACATGATTCCTTTTATCTCAGGAAACATGGCTGCGAGATAACAGGTGATCACACCTCCCATGGATTCACCGCCGATAAAAATTTTCTCATGGTCAACTTTACATTGTCTATAAACTTCAACAACTGTGTCAACCCAGTTTTTCCAGGTTTGCTGGTTCAAATCTTCCGGACTGGTGCCGTGCCCTGGTAACAAAGGTGCATTTACATTAAAACCTTCATGGTTTAAATATTCAGCAATCGGTCTGACTTCTACGGTTGTCGCTGTAAATCCATGGATTAAAATGACACAAACACCATTTGTACCAATAAGAGAAAAAGAGCTACCATCCAGGTCTGGATTCTGTATTAAGGAATTTTTCATCATATACCTTCACTTGATTAATAGAATGTGGTCTCAGCATTTGGCATTAGAGCAATATTCGTAAGTAATGAAGTTGTAATATTATTAATAAATGTAGTCAAGTCATCCACTGGTTCCACTATAAGTGATTTTACAATCGGTTTGACTAAACTGGAAAATGAAATAACATCTTGTTTTAAAAAAACTTGACAGCCAAACCAATCGGATACTGTTTTTGTACCTCCAATTGTCAAGCTATAAATAGCTCAATCTTTAATTGGAACTTGTGTTCCATTATCGTTTTATAAAAAATTATAATAATTTCTTTAATCCTGTATTGTAATAATTGATTGAGTATATGGAAGGATAAGCCTGGAGTAGGGGAATGATCAGGTTTTACCATCGATAGCAAATCATCCGAGTCATCACTCCAATTTATCCAAAAATTTCTGAAATTCAAAGAAATATCCATTAGGATCGGTGATGAAGAAATGATAAATGGGGATTGATTTTTACTATTTATGGTTACGATAAGATACATTATCATTACCATAATTCAAGACGAAATCTTCTCACACTGTTCACATAATGTTTCTAACCAAACACAACGCAATAGATTTACCAATTATTAATATTAATGTACTTACTTAAAATAAGTGTTAAAAGCTTGAAGAATGTTTGAATTTTAAAATTTTTAATTTTGAGGACCCACCCACCCTGAAGAAGTAAATAAATAACTAAATGAAATTAAAAGAATATATGTTCTAAATTAATCAGTTCAATTTTATAGTTTGATTGATAATATAATGTATATATGATACCAATTGATATATCAATAAAGAACTATTTACGGACGATTTCACTTGCTAGAAGTGAAAATACACATCGGACTTATCAAAACGGTCTAAATGTTTTCAAAAACTGCTTACAAGACGCTTCAATTGATATCGAGAATAAACCTTGTAATCAACTATCCGAAAAACACTTTTCATTATTTATCAATGATTTAAAGGTTTACTCACCCAGCACTGAAAGATTATATATTACGGCTGTGGTAGGTTTTTTTGAATATCTTGTCTCTGAAAATCTTAGCAATGTAAACATTCAATCCATTCGGATGCTGGTTCGAACACGGGCAAGAATACCTAGACAACGATTACCACAATTTCCAAAATCTGATATCGAGACATTAATCAATCAAATATCAGACATAAATTTGAATCCAACCGATAATAGAACGGATACATTGGTGAATTTTCGTGATAAAGCTTTCTTAATTTGCCTGGCTGATACTGGTCTCAGAGTTCATGAAGCCTGTAATTTGCGACGTGGTGACATTGATTGGTTTGAGAAAAAGGCTATTGTAATTGGCAAAGGTAATCGTGAAGGAATTGTACGTTTTTCTGATCGATCTATTACTGCCATTAGGGATTACCTGAAAATTCGGTCGACAATGGATGGCTCAACGGGAGTTCCATTGTCCTCTTTGCCAATTTTTGCTCGCCACGACAAAGGTGCTGGTAAAAAAATTAAACCGATCACTACAACAACAGGACGAAAGATTGTCGCCAATCGAGTAGAACAATATCTTGGTAAAGATGCAGTTGGTACAATTACACCTCACTCATTTCGACATTATTATGTGACCAGGGTTCTTCAATACTCTGGTAATTTGAAATTAGCGCAATCGCTAGCAAGGCACACAAATATTGCCATCACCCAAAGATATGCGCACATTAATGATGATGAATTAGATAAGGGTTACAACGAAATCTTCGACAAATAAAGTAATGAAAACAAATTTCAATCCCCTATCCCATGGTTATGCCTTTCCTAATCGTTTTGAATTTAAAGGTTTATCAAAAATTGTCAAGATGATTAAGAGTAAGTTTATTTATGGAATGTGTGGTGGCATGGTGTTTACAGCGCTGGACTATTATTTTGATCAAAAAAAATTACCGGGTTTCAATGCAGTTGATGAATTGTCGCTAAGCTATACGAAATATTTATGGAAAAGACAAACACAAAGCGTCTCCATTTCTGTCCTATTGAGAATTATCAAATTCGCAAGCTTATCAGTCTCAAAATCATTGCAAATGACAGTCCAGGATGAATTACCTAAAATTATTGATAGATTAAATGATGGATTACCCGCTCCAATTGTTATTATCCGTTCTAGCCTTATTCAGAATCCGACGCATAATCACCAGGTTTTAGTAACAGGTTTCGAAGATAAAGGTTACACCTTGGATCTGGAATTATATGACCCTAATCACCCAAGATTGAATCCCAGATTGATTATCCATCAAAATAACCAATACAAAATAACCCAATCTACTGGCGAACCAGTAAGAGGATTCTTTATCAATAATTATTTGTATCAATTTTCTTTTGATCAATCACATAGTAATTAATTATGTAAATTCATTGTGATAGAGTTTATCATTGACAACACACATTAATCGTTCTTCTTTTGATAAAGCTGATCTTGCCTGATCTCTTAAAATATTTACATTAGAAAAGAACTCTCTCATCATCACTACGAGAAGATAACGACTTTCTGGTCGTAAATGAATACGGCCATTTTCCCATTTACCGAATGCGCCAGAAAGCCACATGAACATCATTTCTGGAAATAAGCCTAAAATCAGAGGTATTTTGAAATCCTTTTTGAATTTTTCACTATTCAGAGATAAATCAAACATCTCCATGAGGAATCTATATCTTTTCTTGTCATAATTGGTGAAGTGTTTGATTTTATAAACAGGGAAGTTACCAGATTTAATTTTCTCTTCGTAGTTTCTGAGCGAGAAAGTATTTACCAATAAATTTCCATCCAGGTAACTAAAAGATCCTGATCCGGTGCCAACATATTCTTCATATTGAGCAATATATTCATCCAACATGGTTAAATCTTTTCTGGAAAATGTCCATCCTGAGCTTGGATGATATACTTCGGAGAGCTTTTCGCTGATAATTTGAAAATATTTAAATTCCCGAGTGTGATCTAATTTCCCCAGGGTTTTTTCCATGGCCTTTTTAACAGATGGGGCACTCATCAATGGATAAAAAGTTGTTTGCTCAGCACCAGATTTATTAATATAGTCAAGATCTCTGAGGAGACTATCTTCCGTTTGATCTGGCAGGTTAAAAATCATATCAATATTTAAAGACGGTAAAATACCTACTGCATTTTGAATTATTTCAAGCATTTGATCACCTGATCCAAACTTTTCATATCTGCTCATCTGACGCAATAATTTATCATCAAAACTTTGTACGCCAACTGATAAGCGATCAACTCTGCCTTTCAATTCTCCTAAAATGTCTTTAGTTAAATGGTTTGGATTGGTTTCACAGGATACTTCATTGATTGAAAACAAACTCTTTGCATAATCAATTGTGCTTGTTAATTCATTCAAATCAACCGTAGGGGTACCACCACCTATGTAAAGGTTAACAAAATCGTAACCAATCTCTGCCAGCATCTCCATTTCTCTACGCAGATTCTGATAATATGATTTCAGTTTTGCTTCATTGTAAATAAATCGATTGAAAGAACAGTACGGGCAAAGACTTTCACAAAAAGGAATATGGGCATAAAGAACATATTTATGTCCGGCTTTAGGAGCAGGATAATTAAAATTATTTGGGATTGAATTTAATTGTAATTGTTTATAAGTTATTTTATTAATAACTTCCGATAATATTGTAGAAAAAAATTTTTGACGCAGGTTGTGAAGTTTATTATTCATTTATGCAGCCTTTAAATTGGTTTTACCAATAAAATTTGATTCATTTCATAATTTTACTTTTATCACATGTATTATAATCCAATTCTATTAATAACCAGAATTTACAAAGATAAAATAAATATATGAAAATTGGAATTATTGGTGGTGGGGCTTCTGGTATTTTTGCAGCCATAGAAGCAAGAAAAAAATATTCGGATGTAACAATATTTGATAAAAATGATTTTTTGGGGCGAAAATTGTCAGCTACAGGTGCCGGTCGATGCAATCTGACAAACGTGAATGTGTCGCCAGATATTTATCGATCAATCAAGAATTTTAGCTTCAAGAATTTAATTCAAACGCATGATTACGGATTCTTGATTAAATATCTAACTCAATTGGGAATCCATACTTATCATACTGATGATGGCTGGGTATATCCGCTTTCTAATTCAGCTAGAAACATATCTATTTTATTAGAAGATTATTTGATCAGGCAAAATGTAAAAATTTACAAAAATTCTAGTGTATCAGGTTTTATAAAAACAAATAATAGATTTCAATTAAAAACTGATGCAGGTAAATCATTTGAATTTGATAAGCTAATCTTAGCATCAGGTGGAAAAGCCTACCCACAACTAAATGCAAGTGATGAAATTTTACAATCTTTATTAAACTTTGGACACACATTACTTCCTGCATATCCAGCATTGGCTCCAATTAAGACTAGCAAACATGAAACGAAATTATTAAGTGGCGTGAGATTTGATTCAACTATTCGTATTTATGACAATAATTCTGTAATTGGATCAGAGTTTGGAAACATCATTTTTACAGAATGGGGACTGAATGGCCCAGGTGTTATGAATTTGAGCTATTTGGTTCAAGATAAAACCAATTTAAAAATAGAAATAGATTTTTCCACAGTTTTACCCCAGGATTTTATTAACAATATTATTTCTAACAAAGATAAATTTCTATATTTATCAACCCCCCTACTATCAATATTTAACAAAAAAATCATTGATCAACTTTTGCTGAATTTAAACCTTAGTGTTACTTCTCTATTTCAATTGAGTGATTTTCTTAATTTAGTCCGGATGATGAAGTTTGTAGAGAAAATAATTGGCACAAGAGATTTTGAATTTGCTCAGATTTCAGTCGGTGCAATCGAACCTTCACAAATCAATCCTGAATCATTAGAGTCTAAACTTTGTTCGGGGCTTTATTTTGCAGGTGAAGTTTTGGATTTATTTGGCCCTTGTGGTGGATATAATTTACACTGGGCTTTTATTTCTGGAATCATAGCTGGACAACTGAAAAGTTAATCGTTCTCAGCCTTAATTCTGATTAAAATTTTTGAAAATTTATTTTTATTTCCTTCCAAAATTTTTAGAAAATTTTCAATACCAGCTTTCATTTGTAATGACTGATCAATTCCGAATCGATAGGATAAAAAACCTGGGTTTGTGAGTATGTAATTTTGTATGGCAAGTAATCCTACTTCAATGTCGTAAACTAAGGTTGGTTGGTTTCGTCTACTTAACGAACTGACAGGCAATTTCAAGTTTCGTTTAAATACATCCATAATGACAGGATGTTCTATCACCAAAGAAAAATCATTTAAATTTGGAAAATTTATTATTGTTTCGGCTTTATCTTCATGAATGAGAATGATTTCTAGATCTTTCGCAATGTACTGATCCGGATTAATGATTTCCTCTGGTGGTAATAATCTAGAAATTTCTCCCATAATTTTTAAGGCAGCTTGATTCATCAATTGTTTTATTGATTGGTCCGTAGAAAAAATCTCATCAAAAGTTAATAATTTTCCAATCTTAATAGATACTTTTGGGCGTTTGAATAAAAGTGCTTTTTGCAATGCGCCGTTCATTCCAATAAATCCAACTGGCACAATAGGCGCTTTCGACTTATATGCGATCCAACTGGTTCCAATTTTTGGTTCTTTAATATTTTTTGTCCAAATACCACCTTCTGGAAAAATCCCCAGGACACCATTTTGCTCCAGGACGGCTAATGCATTTTGTAAACCTTTTTGATCAATTTGTCCACGCATGACAGGGATGAATTGATACAAACTTGTTATCAACGACATTCTCGGATCAATAGGAATATCACCGGTTCCTAAGTATTCTATTTGTAGCGGTGTAAGAATAACCATCAAAATTGGTTCAAGTGACGATACGTGATTACCAACAATAATGTAAGGACCGGTTTTAGGAATATTTTCTAAACCGGTAATTTGGACTTTAATTAGCAAACCAATAAGTATTCTGGCTAATCCTTTTAAAATTCGTCTGATGAATGTTCTACGCGGGTATTTAATCAGATTTTCTTCTGCCATGAATTATTCCATAGAAGTTAATTTGGTTTTAAATGCTTTTCCACGATCATCGGAGTTGAGAATTCTTTTTCGAATTCGAAAAACATCTGGTGTAACCTCAAGCAATTCATCATCTGCCAGGAACTCCATAGCCTCATCAAGCGATAATGATCGCGGAGTTGATAATCGATATTCGAGGTCTTTATTGGAAGACCGCATATTTGTAAGATGTTTTTTCTTGGAAACGTTAATGGTTATATCACTTTCATTAAACGTTTCTCCAATTACCATCCCTTCATATACTTCCGTCCCTGCTTCTATAAATAAAGTACCTCTGTCTTCGGCATTTTTTAATCCATATGTGCTGGAAATTCCATTTTCCCAGGCAACTAATGAACTGGATTTTCTGGTAGGAACCTCACCAGCATGTGGAAAATAACCGGTGACAATTGTGTGAATGATTCCTTGACCACGGGTAATGGTCATAAACTGTTGACGAAGACCGAGTAGACCTCGCGTTGGTATTTGGTAGCGCAGAATTGTCGCATCCAATTTGTTTTCCATGCTTAATAATTGGCCTCTTCTTCCTCCAAACAATTCAATTACTACACCTACATATTCATTCACCACTTCGATTATAGCTTCTTCGTATGGTTCTAATAATTTTCCCTGATCATCCTCGTGAAAAATCACTTCTGGTCTGGATACCTGGAATTCATATCCTTCGCGTCGCATTGTCTCGATAAGAATTGCAAGATGTAGTTCTCCCCTTCCTGACACAACAAAACGGTCTGCATACTCTGTGTCCTCGACCCGCAAAGCCATATTGCTTTTTGTTTCTCGATATAAACGTTCTCGAATTTGACGGGTTGTAAGAAATTTTCCCGATCTTCCTGAAAAAGGAGAGTTATTTACTTCAAAGCTCATCTTAACAGTCGGTTCCTCAACCGTTATTCTTGGTAAAGGTTTCGTATTTTCTGGAGATGAAAGTGTTTCACCAATACTTACTTCATGAATTCCTGCTATAAAGGCTATATCTCCAGCAGTTACCTGTTTGGCTCTTTTCTTTTTAAGCCCTTCAAATTCAAATAGATATTTTATTTTTTCACTCAAAATCTGGTCATTATTCTTAATGATGATGATATTTTCACCTTCATTTGCAGTACCAGAAAAGACCCGACCCAGGCAGGTTGTCCCCAAATGTTCATCATATCCAAGATTTGCAATCAACATTTGAAATGGAGCATCTATATCAACTTCCGGGGCTGGAATTTGGTCAATAATGGTCTCGAACAATGCTTTTAAATCATTATCTAATTCAGAATCTGTAAAACTCGATTTTCCTAATACAGCATTGCAATAGACAATTGAAAAACTTGCTTGATTTTCATCCGCCCCTAATTCAATGAATAAGTCAAATGTATCATTGAGAGCTTTTTGAGGGACTGCGTCTTTTCTATCAATTTTATTGATGACGACAACAGGCTTTTTCCCCATTGCCAATGCTTTTTTTAATACAAACCTGGTTTGCGGCATCGGACCTTCTGCAGCATCCACTAACAGAAGAACCCCATCTACCATATTCAAAACCCGTTCAACTTCACCACCAAAATCAGCATGTCCTGGCGTATCAATAATATTAATTTTTATTTCCTTATTCGCACGTATATCGTGATAAACAACGGATGTGTTCTTTGAGAGGATGGTTATTCCTCTTTCTCTCTCAAGATCATAAGAGTCCATTACTCTCTCATTTACAATTTGGTGCTCAGCAAAAACTTTAGTTTGTTTTAACATCGCATCCAATAGAGTTGTTTTTCCATGGTCCACATGGGCAATTATCGCAATATTGCGTATTTCTTCCCGTTTTGTTAGCATTATTCACCTAATAAGTAAAAGATCCTGAAATTTTCAGGATTGGAATTATACTCCTATATAAGTTTTTTTATTGATGAAAACTTCTTCTCATCAATAAAATGTATATGCCGAAGATTATCAAACCAACGGATCCAGTATTGCCTATAAAACCAATAGCGCTCTCTGGATTCCCGGCAATATATAAACCCCATCCAACGACCGCTAAAATCCCACCTGGGATTAATGGCCACCAAACAAATTTTTTGGTTAATGTCCTGGAGGTTACCGTAATTAATCCCCAGCCAAAAGCAAATCCAACCAGCATAATTCCTATTTGCTCCAAGGGGTTATTTGCATTCGTATTTTCCCAGGCAAAATATAAACCAGGAGCTAATCCTACAAGCAATGCTCCTGGAATAATCAAACCTAATAATCTCCAATACTTACCTGCAATTAAAAAACAAAATCCAATATTAACACCAATATAAAGAAAAAAATCTAATAAATTGATTTCTTCCAATAAAAATGGCATACCAATGGATGAGAATATTAAAAAAGGGAATAAAAACCAAACGATTGGTTTTTTTCTTAAAACGTAATTGAATATAAATAGAAATCCCCATGATAATCCAAAAGTAATGAACGATATGCCTAATATTGAAAATGTCGTTGGTTTAAACTTAGAAAATATTAAATACAAAAGAGAAGTAAGTGCTGCTAATAATACACTTAAGAATACTTGAAAGACTAAATTTTTTGAAATCCTCTTTATCCAGTTCATATGAAATTCCACTAAAACCGACCAAAGTAAATTTTATTTATAAATTTCACAAAAGTCATGTGGCTAAAGTCACGTTTGATTCCTATTAGATTACACCATTCTCTTTTGCAATGAGAACTGCATGCATTCTGTCCCGTGCATCTAATTTATTAAATATACTTGTCAGGTGGTTTTTAACAGTACCTTCAGCTATTACTAATGACATGGCAATTTCTTTATTGCTCATTCCAGTCGCTACCATTTTTAGTATTTCCAACTCTCGTCTGGATAAATTCTCATATTGACTCCCTGGTTCAATTTTAGGTGCTCTAGGTAACCTGGTGAATTCCGCCATTACTTTTGCTGTAATAGAAGGGAGTAAGTAATATTCACCTTTGTATGCGGTTCGAATGGCTTCAAATAATTTTTCAGGTGACACATCCTTTAATAAGTAACCTACCGCTCCAGCATGTAAAGCGTTAAAAACCAGATCATCTTCATCAAATGTCGTGAGAACTATTATCTTCATACCAGGATGCTGTTGAAGAATTCGCTTTGTAGCTTCAACCCCTCCAATACCTGGCATACGTAAATCCATTAATATGACTTCTGGTAAGAACTTTGTTGCAGATAAAATTGCTTCTTCACCAGAACTTGATTGACTTACTACTTCGAAATCATTTTTTATGGATAACAAGGTCATTAATCCTTCGCGGAATAATTCCTGGTCATCAACTATTAATAATTTAATTTTTTTGATCATAGGGTAACTCAATTTCTATTCTAAAACCTTTTTGGGGAGAAGTTTGCAAATTTAAATTACCATTCAGTAACTCAATTCTTTCTCTAAGTCCCTGTAAACCATAACCTGACCGAAATTCATTCATACCAATCCCATCATCATAAATGATTAAAGATAAATTCTTTATATCAGAATAATTAATCTCACAAAAATAATTTTCTGCTTTAGAGTATTTGCAGGTATTGTTTACCGTTTCCTGAACGATTCGAAAAATTGTTGATTTTATTGTCTCATCCAGAACTTTCTCTTCTCCTAATATATCTAAATGTGAGCGGATTCCAATCCACTCGCAAGGTCTCATGGCGCGATCAATAACATTTTTAATTGTTTCCTTTTCGTTTTGATCGAATCGTAAAGTGGATACCGAACGACGAACATCAATCAGCGCAATTTGCGATTGTGATCTTGCTTTTTCAATAGAATCTTTTGCTTTCTCAGGACTCTCGTCGATAATGGCTTGAGCTGCCTGTAATTGCATATGAATGGTTGTTAAATAATGTCCCAAACCATCGTGAATTTCTCTGGCGATACGATTGCGTTCTTTGATAACAGTTAATTGTTCGACTTCATTTGCATAAGATCTTAGTTTTTCATTAACATCTTCAAGTTCCAAAACCAATCTTTCTACTTGCTTTTTAGACCTTTTTTCATCAATAGCCATTTGAGTGAAAACCATTATATAAATTAGACCTGCCAATATTGTTGGGAGAGAAGACCAAACCTCGCTTAAGTTCCCGGTATATTGCCTCACTGCCCAAACATAGCCTAATACAATTAGTAAATTTATCAGATATAACCAATACCCAGGTGCTAATACGACTGCATGCCCCGCTAAAGGAAGCAATAATATGGCTGAAAAACCAGAACCTTTCCCTAAATAAACAATAATGGATCCAATTGGTATTTGAAAAAGAAAATAAACGAGTATCCATACAGGACTTTGTTGTTTTGTAACAAAATTGTATCCATAGATTCCAATACCAATGTAAGCAATTCCAAGAAAAACCATAATCAAAAGTTGAATTAAATTTGTTTCTCTAAGCGAACTAAACATGGCGAAATATGAAGCTAAAACTACAACCGCAAATGCAAGGTCTGCACTCCCCTTCAATTGAAGTTCGTGTTTAGAATTTAGTTTAGAGGTTTTATTTATCATTAGTGTAATAATTATAATTCAAATAAAAGAATTATATGGCTACGCGCAATTAAATTAAAAACCGAATAGTTTTTTCCATTCTGCTTTTTTTATTCAATTTATCGGTTTATCTTAACGTTTTCTAAACAATCCGTTCTCTTATTTTCGAACTGACGTAATCCATGCTGGCAACGACAACTGCAATTGCTAACATCTGTACTGAAGCAGCGCGATAACTTAAGAGATTTATGTTTTGTTGAAGCAGGAATCCAATACCGCCACCGCCAACAAACCCGATGATTGTTGACATTCTGACATTGATATCCCAACGATACATGGTAAATGAAATGTATGGTGGAATAATTTGTGGGATAACCGCGTAAACAATTGTCTGCAATTTATTCGCGCCAGTCGCATGAATTGCTTCAAGTGGACCTTCATCAATACTTTCAACTTGTTCTGAATACAATTTGGCCAATCCAGCAATTGTGTGGAGCGCCAATGCCAGCGACCCGGCAAATGGACCAATACCCACCCAGATTACTGCAATAATTGCCATAACCAGTGGTTCAATGGAGCGAAGCGCATTCAGGATCGTCCTGGTTATTGTGTAGATGATAAAACCAGTAGGTAAAGGGTGTTTGGGCTTAGCAATCGCTGCCAAAATAAAACCAGCAAAACCACCAATCATTACTGGATAGTATAGAGAAATTTTCGTATCATTAAATTGGTAAAACCAATTAATTACTGCCATAACCAACGCAAATAAAATAGCTCCTGCAATTGTACTGAGAACAATATTAATAACCTTAAGAATATTAGTATTTAAATTGTCTTGTAAAGAAAGTCCTACGTTATTGAACAAACTAATAACGACACCACCAAATGACACCGCTGTTAATATTGGAACGATCATCAAAGTAATATCGCCAATTTGAAAAAGCGCGTAACCAATAAAACCAATGGGACCTAATAAATTCTCTAATTCTTTTCCAGCCAATCTTGCAAACTCGCCAAAAAGTATTATTGAAAGAACTGCCATTACTCCGGCGATAAAAATAAAGGCAAACCTTTGAATCTTAACACTTGTGGTTGGCTTTTTGATATCCTCAGATGGCAGCCCTTTCTTTAGTGAAAAATAAATAACAATACCAGAAAAGATTAATCCAATTAATGTAATAAAAACATTCTTCTCAAATGGGTATAATAAATTCATGATCCAGTTGCTAAAAATATACCCAAGATAAGCGCCAATTGGAAATCCGATAATATTCAGAGCAGTACTGGTTGGCGTACTGGTCGAATCTTTCATCAGGTTTTTTGCTGCAATAAAACTAATCGGAAAAGACGCAACTGTACCAATTGTGGTTGCCAGTAAAGCGATAAATACAGTTTCTATGATCTTATCCCATGTAGCTTTTGCGGTCCCAGTCCACTTTGGTAAACCAGTTGTAGTTCTGATGGTTGCAGTAATGTATTGGGCTTCTGCAACTGGCTGTCTGGTTGGAACTACTACATCCACGATGAAATACCCTTCACTGTTTGTTTCAAAATTCGCTAACTGCCGTTTCACACCACTTGCCGCCAGAAAATTTATGGGACCTTTAATGTTAGCCGGCATATTAAAACCTTCAACAGTGATTGTTTCTTTTGGAGAAGCACATACAACAGAGGTCTGAATATATGCTTCATTTTTATTTTTTTCAGGTTCTTGTATTTCACCGTTATCAGGACATGGTAAATAAAAGGGTGTAGATATTTCTTCTTCAGTTGTATCATATTCAACCAATTCAGGCTTCGCAAGTGCGCGCAATACGCGTGTTAATTGCGTAATACGAACTTCCGACCTTGTTGTTTCAAAATTCACACCAGTAACTTGAAAAGCATAGGCAAAAACAATAATGCTGATGGCAATAAGTAGACCTGTACGTAAAGATTTTAGAAATGAACTTTTCTTTTTCAAATCACACCTCATCCTACTCTTTCAGCTTCTTTGCCATAGATTTCTTTAAATTTTATGTCATCGATTTCCTTAGGAGCTCCATCAAACATAAGAACACCAGCGTTAAGGGCAATGGCACGATTAGCATAGCGATGGACCAGATCCAAAAAATGTAAACTACAAATAATCGTTACACCATCTTCTTTATTGATCTTTTCAAGATATTGCATGATGGAGTGAGCTAAAACTGGATCAAGACTGGCAACAGGTTCATCTGCTAATATAATTTTGGGATTTTGCATCATAGCTCTGGCGATCGATACGCGTTGTTGTTGACCTCCGCTCAATTCATCTGCCCTTTTATTCGCCTGATCACGGATGCCGACTCTATCTAGTTGCTTGTAAGCCATTTCAACATCATTTTTTGAAAATCGATTAACCAAACTCATAGCAGGATTTGTATATCCCAGTCTACCGGCTAGCACATTTGTTAAAACTTTAGATCGATCAACTAAATTAAAATTCTGAAAAATCATTCCAATCTGCCTGCGTATCGTTCTTAATTCATCCGGATCTGCTTTCGTCACATCAACACCATCCCAAATTATTTCGCCATTCGTAGGTTCGACAAGACGATTGATGCATCTTAATAAGGTCGATTTTCCAGAACCACTTAGACCGATTACGGCAAGAAATTCACCTGGTTGCACATTGAAACTAACATTATCTAAAGCCTGAACGTTGCCTTCATAAACTTTAGTTAGGTTTTTAATTTCCAGCATTTTTTTACCCTATCGTTTTTACTTCCATTAATCTTTGGATTTTATTAATATTACGAATATAAACTCAGTCCCATTTGAGTAGTAATGGGACTGAGTTTTGCTTTTTTTATAAATAACTATTCACCAAGGTTTTCTAGAGTAATTCCCTGAGCTTCCATGAGCAGGCGAACACCGTCAAAGTTTTCATCAAAAATGGGGGCAGCGCCGGTCCAATCATAGAATTTTTCATTGCATAATGTCTCAGCACATGCATCGGATCCGACATAAGCTACAACGGCATCCATAATGAGTTGTCTTAACTCTTCAGGAAATTCTGGAGAAAATGACATTGTGTCATTTGGAATTTCATCAGAGAGACCTAATATTCTTACTTTTTGAACAACATCGGGAGCTTCTGTTATGATTGCGGATCGAGCATCTAACACTCGATATTCACCGCAATATAATTTGCCATCAGCATCAGGACCACACTCATCTACAACTTCATCAGGAACATCCGGATTATCACCCATTGCCCAGGTTCCTTCAGGTAATAAAGGAGCACTGAAAAAAACGGTTGCGACATCAGCTTCGCCATTATATACGGCTTTAACTGCCTGTGGATGTCCACCAGCTTCTACTTCTTCACCTGGAGCAATTCCAAGATCAGCAAAAATCGCTTTTGGATATAGGTAACCAGATGTTGATCCAGCGTCCGGGAATGCCCAAGTTGCACCGTCCAAATCTTCTAATGTTTGATAGTCACTGTCGCGTGCAACCACAAATTCAGTCCAATAAACATTCCAGCCATAGCGAACGGAAGCCAATCCAGGTTCAACACCGCATAATTGGCTGGCTAAAGCATAGCCCAATGCAGGAATAAAGCCAATGGTATCGGTTGGTGATGCACACATTTCTTCGATTGTGGCCGCATACGAAGTTGGCACTGCAACTTCATAATACAGTCCAGTAGCTTCATTCAAAGCCTGGGCAATCAAATCACCACTGGAAATCATGAAGTCAACATCCACTGACGGCACAAATAAAACTTTAATGGGGTGTTCTTCAGAACCAATGGCTGGTTCGGCTGTGGGTTCAGGTTCAGGTGTAGGTGGTACAGCGGTTGGTTCTGGCGCTTTGGTCGGTTCGACAACCGGTTCGGCAGGTTCTTCAACGGGTGCTGGTTCTGGGGTCGCTGTCGGCTGACAGGCTGTCAAAACCAACGCCATTGAGAGAACTAACACAAAAACAATGTATTGAAATTTCTTCATATCTTCCTCCTAATGAGTTGATTAATTAGTTGGGATTTTTAATCCCTTCAGACATCTTATTCTAGTCAAAAAAAGAACGTAATGCAATATGATCTTAGTCCCTTTTTAAGAAATAGTGAAAATTTTAAGATTTCATCCTTGTTTTTAAAAATATACACGAAAATTAGTATCATTAAACCATAGAAAACTGGCACAATGTGATAATTTATTCGAATTATTTATAATCATCATTTGACGATTAAGAATTCAATGATAAAATTCCCAACTGAAAATAAATTAATAGAGCGAAGGTAGCCATATAATGGTGAGAGGCGCTCGAGGAAGGTAATAATGTCAAAAATCATTTTAAACGCCGAGCCACGCACTATAATCGGCAAGCAAGTAAAACAACTTCGTCGTCAGGGGAAATTACCCGGAATTATTTACGGAAACAAAATTGATTCAAAAGCAATCACCCTTGATCTTAGAGAGGCTACAAAAGTTCTCTCTAATGTTACCAGTTCAAGTCTGGTCACAATTGTTCTTGAAGGGAAAGAGTATCCATCCCTGGTCCGAGAGAAACAAATTGATTTTATTTTAAGAACGCTAAAACATGTTGACTTTCAAGCAGTCTCCCTATCAGAGAAAATCAGAGCCTCTGTAACAATTCATTTTGAAGGAGAATCATCGGCTGTCAAAGAATTCGATGCCATATTATCAACGGGGATCAATCAAATTGAAATTGAAGCTTACCCACAGGATCTTCCAGAAGGTTTCACTGTGGATATATCACAATTAAGAGAAGTTGGTGATTCAATTTTGGTAAAAGATATTGTTATCCCTGAAAACATTGAAGTTCTTTCCAACCCTGAAGAGATGATTGTTTTTGCCAGTAGTAGCCGACCTGCAATCGAAGAAGAAGGTGAAGCCGTCGAGAAAGAAGAACTTGAAACGACTGAAGTTGAACCAGAAGTAATCGAGAAAGGCAAAAAAGAAGGCGAGGACTTTTAGTTTTCTTCTTATATCAAACCAGAGGTTGCCATTTGGGCAACCTCTTTTATTTATTTAGTCAAATATCTTGTCATCCAGTATGTTTAATAAATCTATTGTTATTTTTGCTGAAATTCCCCATAACAATTCACCATCATATAAATGATAAAAAATAACAGTGCCATATAACCCGTTGGGATGTGAATATAATCGTTCTTCCCAATTATTTGAGTTTTTTAGCCAATTGACGGGTATTGTGAATACTCTACTAACTTCATGGTTGGAAATTTCAAGTGGAACTGGCCAATCCACCCAGGAAACGACTGGAGTAACCAGAAAATTTGAATTTGTAATAAAATCAGGCATATGTCCAATGATATGAATATCAGTTTTTCTTAATCCTATTTCCTCATTTGCTTCTCTCAAAGCTGTTTCCACTGGCGTTCCATCTTCTTCATCCATCCCGCCGCCAGGAAAAGAAACCTGACCACGATGATTCTTCAAACTTTCTGCTCTGCGGGTAAATAAAAGACTCCAACAGCCATCAACACAAACAAAGGGGATTAAAATAGCTGCCTTTTTTAAAATGTTTTGTGGTGTTGATGAGTTTATTTCACTTCTTTTATTTCGTTCAAGATCCAATAAATGTTGGATTCTTTTAATATCTATAGATTTACAATCAGATTTCATTGGATGTCCAGATAAAGATTAATTTAAGTTTCAAGTATTTCTTTTTCCATGTCATTACCCAAATCAAATTTACTTACGAGCGGTCTACCAAAAATTAAAAAACCAGTATGGGCAACCATCCGATCTGTAGGGCGCAACCGTTCAGGCTCTGGTTTGTAAAATCTCAACAAAACTTCAACAACCTCCAAAAAAGCAAATTGATTTAATCTTAATTGATGCAACAATCTTGATACCTGGTTGGTTGTGGGCACTAAACACCCAAAAAAGCCACCTGGTTTTATAGCAGCTTTCACCTGTGGAATGTAATCATAAGGATTCATCACATCTAGGAAAAGGGCGTCTACCTCTGTTTCGTCGAATCCATCCTCAATATTTCGTATTTTAAATTCCACCCTTTCTTCCAAACCAACCATACTTAAATTTTTCTTTGCCAGGTTCTGAAATTCTATTTTTTGATCGTAAGAGCTAATTTTTCCTTTTTTTCCAACCGAATAGGCTAAAGCGATTGTCATTGCTCCTGATCCAGTACCTGCTTCAACAACATGTTGCCCTTCTCCTATTCCCATCTTTAATAATATGTAACCAATATCTTTCGGATACAGGATTTGAGTAATTCGTTTTAGGTCCAACAAAACATCTGAAAGGGATGGCTGTAATAAAAAAAATGGTGACTCATTATGGCTGAACACTATACTTCCGAATGGAAGACCTACCAAATCATTATGTTTTATTATTCCTCGATGTGTATGTAATTCTTTGTCTTCAACAACATTAAATATATAACTTTTATGACGCAATCCTACCAATTGAACAAGATCTCCAATGGATGCAACTTTCGCGGTATTATTCCACATTATTTTTTATCCTGTTTTTCTAAACGAATATTCGTCAACCAAATTGCAATAAACGAAAAAAGAATTGATCCCAAAACCCCAAATCCAAGGAATACCCACCCAATTTTCAAGAAATTAGAGTCGATAGAAACACCGACCCACTGACCTATCCCAAAGCCGATGACTGAAAAAACAAGAATAAAAAATAATCGTAATATCCCGCCACCTTTCCAAAAATGAAATATAAATCCTATTAGTAAAGCAAACAACAAGCTAATGGTTATTCCTGGAATGTAACTCATTTATTCCTCAACGTTCTAAAGTGATTTCATTGATTATTATAATCACGAATAAACAGCATTCCCACAGTAAATTGATACAACTTTTTCAGATTTAGATTTTGGGTGAAAATATTATTGGATCTACAAAAATTAATTTTGTCTTAAACTTGTTGTTATAATATGACCCATAATCCAAACGTTGTAGGAGATTCAATGTCAAGAATTAAATTTGGTACGGATGGTTGGCGAGCAGTTATAGCCGAGGAATATACTTTTGATAATGTAAGAAGGTGTTCGCAGGGGTTTGCTTCTTATCTAATCGATAAGGGTCATCAGGGAAAAATCGTTATCATAGGTTATGACAAAAGATTTCATTCTGAAAATTTTGCCAAGGCTGCTACCGAAGTACTTACCGCGAATGGATTTATTGTTTATATGACGCAAGATGCCACACCAACACCTGTTATTTCCTTTTCAGTGGTAAATAATAAGGCTGTCGGTGCAATTAACATCACTGCATCACATAACCCACCAACTGATAATGGATTTAAAGTTCGGGATTCTCATGGAGGAGCGATTCCTCCCGAAGATTTAAAGAGGATTGAGCAACTTATTCCTGAAAGTGTGAAAGATGCTAAGAGAATTCCATTTGATGAAGCTTCAGCAACTGAAAAAGTTGTTTTCTTTGATGCGTCCATTGAGTACAAGAAGCATATATCAAAATTAGTCGATCTCGACACGATTAAGAATGCTGGATTAAAAATTTTGGTTGACCCAATGTGGGGAAATAATTCAAATTGGTTTACTGAATTATTATCTGGGGGTAAAACAGAAGTTGTTGAAATTCACAATCATCGAAATCCCATTTTTCCAGAAATGTCTCGGCCAGAACCCATCCCGCCTAATATTGATGTGGGTTTACAGAAAACCAGAGAAATTGGTGCAGACGTATTAGTAATAACGGATGGAGATGGAGACCGAGTTGGTATTGGTGACGAGAATGGTGTTTTCTTAAATCAATTACAGGTATATGCATTATTGGCTTACTACATGCTGGAAGTTAAAAATGAGCGTGGAGCAATTGTTAAAACTTTATCTACCACCTCGATGCTGAATAAATTAGGAAAAATTTACAATGTACCAGTCTATGAAACCGGTGTTGGTTTCAAATATGTTGCTCCAAAAATGATTGAGACAAATGCATTAATTGGTGGAGAAGAATCTGGAGGGTATGCATTTCGAGGAAATGTGCCGGAACGTGATGGTATTCTTGCAGGATTATATTTTCTTGACATGATGGTGAAATTAAAAAAGAGCCCTTCTGAACTTCTTAAGTTACTGTTTTCTGTGGTTGGAGATCATTATTATGATCGTATAGATCGTCCATTTTCGGGTGATAGAAAACAACAAGAGCAAAATATCTTAAATGCTCAGCCTGAATTGATTGGAGGATTAAAAGTTACAGCTCTCAATTCATCCGATGGTTTCAAGTTTTCATTGGAAGATGGTGGATGGCTACTCATTCGATTTTCCGGCACTGAACCAATCATTCGCGTTTATTGTGAAACCACACATGCTGATAAAGTGCAATTAATCCTTCAGGATGGTTTACGGATCGCTGGTATTGGTTAATGCACCTGGTTGATACTCATTGCCATCTAAATTTGATGCAATCTGCATCCAATTTAGATCAAATTATAGACAATGCAATTAAGAATGACATTCACAGAATTATGGTCCCTGGAATAGACCTTGAATCCAGTATTGAAGCTATAAAAATTGCAGAGAAGTATGAAATAGTTTATGCGGCCATTGGGTACCACCCCAATGATGTCAGTAAATGGAATGAAAATAGTTTTTCGATCCTGGCAGAACTTGCTCAGCATCCCAAAGTTAAAGCTATTGGAGAGATTGGTCTGGATTTCTACCGTCAACATAGTCCTAAATCTGTCCAATTTCATGTTTTTAAAGAACAGCTAAAGTTATCAGATAAAACCGGATTGCCTGTAATACTTCATTCCAGAAATTCTATCAATGAGATTTTTGGAATATTGATAGAATGGAAACAAACAATAATTTTAACGGAACCAGAACGATACCTGGGAATAATGCATTCATTTGAAGGAAATCTTGATCAGGCTAATTTTATTACGAAACATCGATTTCTTTTAGGCATCGGTGGACCAATTACGTACAAAAATTCTTATGAAAAACACGAAATTGCAATGAAAATACCAATGGATTCGATCTTATTAGAGACTGATTCTCCTTTCCTGTCCCCTCTTCCACATAGGGGCAAAACAAACGAACCGGCAAATATTAAATTCATTGCAAAAAAAATTGCTCATTTAACAGAAAAACCGTTAAAATGGGTATCAGAAGTAACATCGAAAAATGCGAATAAAATATTCGCTTGGGAGTAATGATTGAATATCGTAAACCGTTTTCAAAGTTTAGTATCAGATGAAATCCTCGCTGTTGAAAATTTAATGAGAAAACAAGCTCAAGATTATAATGATGATCTCCAAGCTGCATTGGATCATCTGATTTCATCTGGCGGCAAAAGAATACGGCCAAATATAACATTATTGGTTGGCAAATTACTTAATGGTGATCTCGAACGACTTATTACATTATCTGCCGCAATTGAATTATTACATACAGCAACGTTAGTTCATGATGATCTGATTGATGGCTCTCTATTACGCCGAGGAATTCCAACATTGAATTCCAAATGGTCCCCAGCAGCAACTGTTCTTACAGGAGATTTTATGTTTGCCAAAGCAGCTAAATTAGCTGCCGACACAAATTCAATTCCGGTGATGAAATTATTTGCGAATACGCTGGGGACAATTGTAAATGGCGAAATAGCACAAATGTTTTCCAGTCATTGTGTTGGGGACATTGAAATGTATTATGAAAGAATTTACGCAAAAACAGCTTCATTATTCGAGACTTCAACAAAAGCTGCTGCAATGATTTCAAATGCTAATCGCACCCAAAAAGAATATCTCAGACAATTTGGTTATGAACTGGGTATTGCATTTCAAATTATTGATGACATTTTAGACTTCACTTCGAACCAGGAAAAACTCGGGAAACCAGTTGGTGGAGATTTACGTCTGGGTTTAATCACGCTGCCAGCCATCATTTATTTCGAGAATAATAATGAAGAGAATTTAACAAAAGAATTTTTTAAATTCGATTGCAATCCGCCCATTGATATGTTGGAAATTTTAATTCAAAATATTCGTAATAGTTCAGCGATCCAGGAAAGTTTTGAAAAAGCAAATTCACACATTGAATTATGCCTGCAAGCACTACTCCACCTTCCAGCTGGAATAGAAAGAGATGCTCTGGAAGAATTGGCTTGTTTTGTAACGCAAAGAACAATATAAAAAAGAGACCGTTCATCGGTCTCTTTGTGCGCTGAGAGGGACTTGAACCCTCACGCCTTTCGGCACATGGCCCTCAACCATGCCTGTCTGCCAATTCCAGCACCAGCGCAAATGCTCCGTTATTATAATCTCTATTACACCACTGTCAAGAAAACACGCTCGGAAAACACGCTCGGAAACACGCTCGTCATCGACAAAATATTTCATCTAATCTTCGCCATTCTCGAAACGCTTCCATTCTTTTAAAACTTAAAAACATCCGTCTAAATACAAAAAACTACAGTAAAATTCATCAAAGATAATTTAAGTTTAAACAGGAGACTGATATGACAATCATTTTAGACGCAATGGGGAGTGACAATTATCCAATTCCTGAGATTGAAGGGGCAATATTAGCCGTGCAACAATTGGGAGTTGAGATAATTCTGGTTGGTAATACAGAGGTAATAAAGAAATATTTGCCTCCTAATTTTGATTCAAAAAAGATACAACTCATAGATTCCCCCGATGTTTTAGAAATGACTGATAAACCAGTGGAAGCATCTCGAAGAAAACCAAATAATTCCATGGCAGTTGGCTTGAGGTTACTGAAGGAAGGTAAAGGGCAGGCATTTGTCACTGCAGGCAACACTGGTGGAGCCTTATTTAATGCAATCTCGATTTTAAAAAGAATGCAAGGGGTACAACGACCAGCCTTAACTGCTGTTTTTCCAACCCGAAAAGGCCGATGTGTTGTTCTTGATATTGGAGCGAACGCAGATTGTCGACCGGATTTTTTTGTTCAATTCGGAATCATTGGTAGTATTTTTGCTGAGAAAGTGCTCAACATCAAGAGTCCCCGTGTAGCAATGCTCTCAAATGGAGAAGAAGAGGGAAAAGGGAACCAGCTCATCAAAGAATCTAAAGACTTGATGAAAAAAGCAGATTTTAATTTTATTGGTAATGTAGAACCAAAAGAAGTATTTGCAGGCGAAACAGATGTTGTTGTTTGCGATGGTTTTACCGGAAATGTTTTTCTAAAAACCAGTGAAGCAATTGGAAAAATGATGACAGACATTATTAAAGAAGATATAAATTCTGGAATCATTACAAAATTGGGAGGTTTGCTAGTAAAACCCGCATTCAACCGCATAAAAACCATGATGGATCCAAGCCAGGTAGGAGCAGCCCGATTACTAGGAGTTAATGGTCTGGTCTTTATCGGACATGGACGCTCAAATTCGGTGGCAATTTTTAATGGGATAAAAGCAGCCCAACATGATGTTGATTTACATCTAATCAATGAAATTCAAGCCGCCATTGAAAAGCAAATTTCTTCTGAAGCATAAATCATGAAAATCATAATTGATCAAAAGTCTGTTCAACGAAATGCAACCATTGGCAAAATTCTTCGTTGGGTAAGTTTAGGGTGTATTCTTATTGGGCTCATTGCTGTGTTTTCCGAAGATATTTTTTCAAACACAAATTTATTCACGATATTTTTTTCTATCATGATTATTGGTGTTTTGCTTTCTTCAGTAAGTGGTTTTTTTACCAGTCGATTTGGAAAATCCCCTCGACCAGATGAATTAATCAACAAAACGTTTAAGGGATTGGATGACCGATTTCAAATTTTTCATTATCGGTCATCAATACCTCATTTACTAATAGGCCCTACTGGTATTTGGTCCATTATTCCAACATTTATTGATGGTGAAATCCTCTATGATGAAAATAAAGAAAATTGGTCTCATAAAAGGAATTCAATTTTAAAAAAATTTTTACAGAAAGAATATTTTCCTAACCCTGTATCTGAATATAAACATAACAAGAAAGATCTTGAAAAGATTCTAAAAGAAAAAACCAACATTGATAACAATCCAGAATTAAAATTGCTTGTGCTCCTTTTAAATAAAAATGTTTTACTTTCTGGAATTTCAGAAAAAGATAATATATTGATTATGCCATCCGAAAAAGTCAAAGATCGATTTAGAAAAATGGCTAAGAATAACAGCCATTCTGATGAGTTTTACACAATACTAGAAGACCTCTTGGAAATCAAATAAATTTTGGAAGTAATAAAATTTATTTCTTTTTGTGGTAAGTTGCTTTTTCGGTAAATTTCTTATTTTTATGATTTAGTGCAAACTTCTTCATCCTGTTTTTATTTTCAGAAGAAGTCAATTTACCCTCTCCACTTAATTTCAACTGTCTCACTTCATCTTCAGTCAAAAAGCGCCATTCGCCAGATTTCAGATTTCCTAAATGGATAGAAGCAATTCTTACCCTTATTAATTTGACAATAGGTAATCCAATGACGCGACCAATTTCACGAATTTGTCTTTTGTGACCTTCACGTAAAATAACTTTTAACCAAGCGCCTTTACCATGCCACTTGTGAATGCTTACTTTTGAAGGAGCAGTACGAAATCCATCTTCTAGCACAATACCTCGACGCCAAATTTCAAGTTGTTCTTCATCTGGTCTTTTAGCAACTAAAACCAGATATTCTTTTTCGTGACCATAGCGTGGATGCGTGAGGCGATTGGTCAATTCTCCATCGTTTGTAAGAATCATGAGACCTTCGCTCTCCATATCCAAACGACCAACAGTAAAAAAATGACCTTCTAAATCAATTAGATCTCTGACGTTTTTCCGATTATCTAAAGGCGCATTATCAGATAATATTCCTCTAGGTTTATACAAAGCTATATATAATGAAGGTTCTTCCTTCGGAATAATTGCGTTATCCACCGAAATTTCATCTTGAGAAGGATCTGCTTTCATACCCAAAAAAGCAATTTTTCCATTAACTTTCACCCTACCGGCAGAAATTAATTCTTCATTTGCTCTTCTTGAGCCATAACCCGCTTTTGCCAGTATTTTTTGTAACCGCTCTTCAGCCATTCTTAATCCTTTAGTATTCCATTTTTATTATTAATATCTTCCAATTCATCACTGAATAACTCAGGTAGTTCATTTATTGAACCTAACCCAAAATATTGGAGAAATTCTTCGGTGATACCGTATAAAATCGGACGACCTGGCCCTTCAGTTCTTCCAATTTCCTCAATTAACCCTTTACTCAACAAGCTTTTTAAGACAGCATCACTGTTAACACCTCTGACGGCATCAATTCCCGGTCTGGTGATTGGCTGTCTATATGCAATTATTGCCAATGTTTCTAAAGCTGCTCGAGATAATTTCGATGTTGTCTCTATGCCTAAATACTTTTCTATCAGCTCTGAATATTCAGGAGAAGAAGTAAGTTGTACTTTTCCGGCATACCGTAATAGCCTGATTCCTCTTCCATTAATCAAATCTTGTTCTAAGACATCAAGATTTGCTTCGATTTCTTTTGATGAAACGGTAAAAGTATCAGCCAAATGAGAAACTTGAACCGGTGATCCAGAAATAAATAAAATGGCTTCTATACCTGAAACCAGATTTGATATTGTTTGTGAGTCATTATTTTCTATCATGCTATAATTGCCTAGTTGTAATAAACCAAAATTATACCTGATTATCTATATTAACTAGACACTCACGTTGTGATATTCATAATGCCAAAATTCAATTTATTAAATGGATTTATATTTTCACTGATTGTTGTATTAGCCCTTCAAGGTTGTAGCACTCAATCCGAAATTTCTTTTATCCCGGTTGAAATATTAATTGACGATAAAACAATAGCCGTGGATACGGAAATTGGATCAACAATACAAACTGTTTTATCTTCACAAGAAATTATTCTAAATCCATTAGACAAAGTAGATCCCCCTGTTTTTACTGTCATCACAGAACCTATTTCTATAAAAGTTACTCGTGTTGAGGAAAAGTTTGAAACAGAAGAAATTGTCATACCTTTTGAACAACAAACAGTTAGGAATGAAGCACTTCCTGAAAGACAAACAATTCTCATCCAACCAGGTATAAATGGATTGCAAGAAATTACATATCGTCTTTTGTATGAAAACGGACAATTATTTTCAAGAACCGAAGTTCGAAAAGTTGATATTGTTGATCCAAAACCAGAAATCATGATGATTGGCGTTCAATCCCCATTCACTTCAATCCCTATAAATGGCAAAATGATTTATCTATCTTCTGGAAATGCCTGGATGATGGAAAATCAAACTTCAAATCGTAAGCCAATTCTCACAAATGGGAAGCTGGATGGTCGAATTTTGAGTATTTCACCCAATGGAAAATGGCTTTTATTCACTCAAATTAGTGCAGTAGATGAAATAATAAACGAACTCTGGGTGATCAACATCGAAATTGAAGAATCAGAACCAGTTTACCTTAAGATCGATAATGTAATTCATTTTGCAGATTGGATTCCCGGAAACACTCTCTCTGTTCTTGCTTCCACGGTTGAGCCTCGAGATGTAGCGCCAGGATGGCAAGCAAATAACAACTTATTAAAATTAACCCTCGGAGCTGATGGGAAGGTCTTACGTACTGAAGAGGTTATCGAAAGCAACTCCGGGGGGATTTACGGTTGGTGGGGAACAAATTTCCAATTCAGTCCGGATGGAAAAAATCTGGCATTTATTCGACCAGATGCGCTTGGATTGGTAAATATCAAAGATCAAGAATTGGAAATCATAACAAATGTTACTCCTTATCAGACGAAAAGTGATTGGGCTTGGGTTTCTCCTTTTTCCTGGTCAATAGACAATCGTTTCATTTATTGGGTCGATCATCGCAATGACGCATCTTTAGAAAATCCTGAACTTTCACCATTTTTTGATCTCAAAGCTGTGGATATTGAAACAAATCAATCGATAATAGCAAATGAAAACGTAGGGATGTTTGCATTCCCGATAATAATTCAGTCATCAGAATATAAAGATAAATATCAAATAGGTTTTCTTGAAGCAATTTTTCCTGAAAATAGTGAATCCAGCAGGTATCGATTATTAATCAGTGATCGTGATGGCTCTAATTCACAAATAATTTTTCCACCGGATGACATGCAAGGACTTGAACCTCAAAAAATCTATTCCTCTCCTTGTTTGGATGATCAAATTTGTCAACTAGGGTTCATTTATCAGGGAAATTTATGGATTATCAACTTGAACAACCAATTCTCCACCCATCAGATCACCGGAGATGGATTAATAACTCGAATAGAATGGAAATAAAAAAAATGAGGATTTTAATAACAGGTGCAGCTGGATTTTTAGGATCACATTTATGTGAAAAACTCCTTTTGGAGGGTCATTCAGTCATTGGCATGGACAATTTTTTAACAGGTGACCCACAAAACCTAGCCCACCTTACTACAAATGAAAATTTTTCTTTCATACGACATGATGTGTCAAATTTTATATTTGTTCCTGGCAAATTAGATGCAGTTCTTCATTTTGCTTCTCCTGCCAGTCCCAATAAGGACTCTCCTTATGGGTATCCAAATCTACCAATTCAGACGATGAAAGCTGGGGCATTAGGAACTCATAATGCACTTGGTGTGGCTAAAGCAAATAACGCTATTTTTTTACTGGCTTCAACCAGTGAAATCTATGGCGATCCAAAAGAACATCCACAAAAAGAATCTTATTGGGGACATGTAGATCCAACCGGACCACGTTCGATGTATGATGAAGCCAAACGCTTTGCCGAAGCATTGACGATGTCCTACCATCGATTTCATGGCATCAATACGCGCATCGTTCGAATTTTCAATACTTATGGACCCAGGATGCGACTGGATGACGGTCGAGTAATTCCAAATTTTATTCAACAAGCCCTAAGAAATGAACCATTAACAATTTATGGTGAAGGTACTCAAACTAGAAGTTTCTGCTATGTGGATGATTTAATTGAAGGAATATATCGGTTGTTGCTTTCTGATACCCATGAACCTGTCAATATTGGTAATCCTGTTGAAATGTCAGTTTTAGAGTTAGCACTAAAAATTAATGAAATAATTAATAATCCTGCTGGAATCATTGTCAAAGATAATATGCGTCTGGGTGACGACCCTGAACGAAGAAGACCAGATATATCAAAAGCAAAAACCTTATTAGATTGGGAACCAGAATACACATTAACACAAGGTTTATCTAAAACAATACCTTATTTTCGAACTAAATTGGGAATTAAATGATTATTTCAAATCGAAAAGAACAAAAAAGATTCGTAAAATTTGGTATGGTTGGTGCCTTTGGAGCAGTTATAGATTTTGGTGTTTTTAATCTTTTAATTCATTTCCTGAAATTTAAACCATTTCATGCCAGTATTATCTCTTTTATTTGCGCAGTGTTAAGTAATTTCCTGCTGAATAGATATTGGACATATCCAGATTCACGCACCAAACGTTTTCAGCAACAATTCATTCAATTTTCTGTGGTGAGTCTGGTCGGTTTAGGAATAAGAAGTCTTCTATTCAGTCCGATTGAAAAATTACTCTTATCAATTGCAAACCAAATAATTCCAGCTACTTTCGCATTAACACCAACCTTTATTGGATATAATTTAACTTTAGCCTTGCTAATTATTATAGTCATGTTTTGGAATTTTTTCGCAAATCGATTTTGGACATACAACGATGTCAGTGGATAATGAAGAAAATAACTTAATAAACCCAGAAGCATCACCGGTTAATTACCCAAATATCAGTTCCTTAAAAGAACTGATTGATATAGCTTCTGGCAAGAATATCAGCCACTATGATTTTCAACACGATACAGGAATAGCAGAACCCTTATTTTATCCTTTCTTAGGAATAGTTGACCAATTTGAAATGAAGCTGGCTTTAATTCTTACGCTTATTAATCCCAACGTTGGCGGCGTATTATTGATAGGGCCAAGAGGTACTGCTAAAACCACCTCAGTGAGAGGTTTGGTAGATATTCTTCCTTTTGTGGAAAGTAGCTTGTGTCAATATGGATGTTTACCTGAAGACATCGAATCGGATGGAAACGAAGGCGTCTGTCCGGAGTGTGCTCAAAAATATGCTGAAAACATACCATTTTCAGAATTTTCGAAAGTAAAGATTATTGAATTGCCGCTTAATACGGACCTGGATAGTGTTACTGGAAGCATAGAAGAGATATATCATAAAAACAATAAAATGCACCTGAAAAGAGGTATTTTATCCCTTGCAGATAAAAATATCCTGTATATTGATGAAGTAAATTTATTGTCAAATGAAATTATTAATTCAATTCTAGACGCATCAGCCATGGGAAAATATACAGTACGAAGTACATCCAAATCTTTAACATTTCGTTCCAGATTCACATTAATTGGGTCGATGAATCCTGAGGAAGGTAACCTCAGACCTCAGATTATGGATCGCTTTGGATTAAGGGTGGTTACAAGTGGTCTTAAAGAAAACGCTGATAGATTAGAAGCTTATTTCCGAGCCAGTCATTATCTCAGTAATCCGTATGAATTTATTCAAATTTATCAGGATGAAAATAATATCGCAAGACAAGAAATTGAGAATGCCAGAAAATTTGTTTGGAAAGTAAAAATTGACCCAAAAATTGCAAAATTTGGTATTGAATTAATTAAAGACTTAAATATTCACTCTCTAAGAGCAGAATTAACTTTATTTGAAGCAGCAAAAGCTTTGGCGGCTACCGAAAATCGTGATCAAATCACTACCGAAGACATCAAATCAATTGCTCCAATGGCGCTTAGATTGCGTCGCTCTACCTATATTACAAATTTTCTCAACAGTAACGAAGCAGAAAATGAGGAAATTAATTCCAGTTTGGATAAAATTTTAGCATGAGCTCATTAAGAATCATCGCAGGAAAAGCAAAAGGGATGCGAATACAAACAGTTCCAGGAGATAGCACAAGGCCAATCACGGACCGCGCAAAGGAAGCTTTATTTAATATTATTTCTTCCGATCTGATTGACTCTTCATGGTTAGATTGTTTTGGAGGAACTGGAAGTGTGAGTATTGAGGCATTAAGTCGAGGTGCCAAATCATCAACGATCATTGATTTACATCCTCTCGCAATCGAAACGATCAAAAGGAATCTAACTCACACAAAATTTATTCAATACGCTGAGGTAATAAAAACCGACACGCTGGTGTATCTGAAAAAAAAACCTATCAAATCTTATGACTACGTGTTTATTGCCCCCCCTCAATACAAAGGGGTATGGCAAAAATTAATTGAAATTCTTGACGGTAATCCTGATTGGGTCGTTGATGATGGTTGGATAATCGTCCAAATACACCCAATTGAATATAAACCCTTAGAATTGAAAAATTTTAAAGAGTTTGACCAAAGGAAATATGGTTCAACTTTGTTCATTTTTTATCAAAGACCCTTTGATGAATAAGCCATTTATATAAATTCCATCACCAATTGTCCATTGTTGTAATAATATCTTCCAAATTGTACATTATTTTCTGGGCCAAAAATCATTGGAATTAATTGATATAGATCTTCAACTAAATCAAAATCCTTTATTCGATCAATTTTTATCCAATCCAAGATACCTTCCTCGCCAGAAATCAATAACTTTTCATTTGATTGCCCTAAAAAAACAAACAATGAAATTCCCTGATATTCTTCAACATCAATAAAAATAATTGCCCGTAAATCCAATTTAATGTTTTTTATACCAGTTTCTTCAAACAATTCTCGATGTGCAGCGGATAAAGCATCCTCCCCTCGTTCGATATGTCCCCCAATTCCGTTATATAATCCTGGCCAAATTTTTTTGTCTTTTGCACCTTTAATTAACAATACTTTATCATCATTCCTGATTAATATAAGTGTTCTTGGAACAACCTGATAACGACCAGGTAAGAGTTTTTGTTTGTCTTTTTCCATCTTGATCCAAAAAATGGGCGAAATCGCCCATTTCCTTCAATTAGCTTAAAAACATCGGAACACCCATAAAATCTTTAATTTTGGGTTTATATTGTTCAATATCGTAAAAAGCAGGCACGTCCACTCTTTTTCTACCGGCTAAAACCATATCAATCGGAACAGTTGTATATTTTCCACCGTGTAATGCGACGAGTTTTCCTGTCTCTTTTCTTCGTAATAACTGTGATACAAGGTTACCGAACGACATTGCTACCATCCGATCTAAGGAATCCGGTGCCCCAGACCGCATTAAATACCCAAGCTGTTGAACCATAGTGTTCTGCCCGGTTATCTGCTTAATTTTCTCAGACAGGATGATGCCTATGCCACCTAATTTTTTGTGACCATAAGCATCTTCATCTCCTGTTTCGTATACATCACCCCCTTCAATAATTGCTCCTTCTGAAATCGTAAGAATGGAGTAGTTGGAAGGGTTTGCCCGTTTATCTTCCAAAATAAAATTACATAATTTATCTATCGAGAAAGGAACTTCAGGAATTAATGCTCTGTCAACATAAGCAAGATAGGCACTGATTAAACTAGTCTCTCCAGAATTTCTACCAAATAATTCGATAATCCCGATTCGTTCGTGTGACCCAACAGAGGTCCTCATATTAGTAATAAATTCAACACTTCTTGTGATCGCGGTAGAAAATCCTATGCAGTAATCTGTTCCAAAAACATCATTATCCATTGTTTTTGGAATACCAATAACCGGATATCCTTCTTTATGTAATCTAACAGCAAAACTTAATGTATCATCCCCACCGATTGGTACTAAAGTATCAATTCCTAGATGGTCTATCACATCAAGTGTATAGTCCGTGAAATCTACGTAATCATCCATACCTTTAACAGGTTTTCCCCATTTAGATTTACTAAGAAAACCTGGCACATCTGCCTTTTTTACTTTTTGTGGATTTGTTCGTGACGTATGCAGAAATGTTCCCCCAGTTCTATCAATTGTACGAACATCGTTATAAGTTAATTCTTTTACATAATATTCATGAGTTGAAGGTTCATTCAAATCATAATGCAACAGACCAGCCCAACCTCTTCGAATTCCAAAAACTCTGTACCCCATTTCCATTGCACCAACTACGATAGACTTGATCGCAGGATTTAACCCTGGTACATCACCGCCACCAGTAAGAATCCCAATTGTTTTTGACATAAAAAACTCCTAAATAAAAAATAAATTATTCTAATCCGGAAGAAATGATCGGAATTGTTAGTGAGACTCTACAGCCCTGTCCAATTGCAGTATCAATATCGTAGAATCCACCAAGCATTTCAACACGATCTCGAATTAATTTCAAACCTAAACCTGATTCGGATATACTATCATCTAGGTTGAATCCTTTACCATTATCCGAAACAGCAATTTTTATTTGATTTTCATCCAGAGCTATCTGAGTGGAAATCTGCACTTTAACAGGTTGGTCTTGATTATGCCTAACAGCATTACCCATTAATTCTTGTAACGCTCTAAAAACCATAACTTCAAGAAATGGCTCAAAACGACGATCCTGACCATTGATAGTTAAATTCACATCAACGCCATATTGATCTTTGAAGATCTCCACATATTTTTTGATTGTTGGAAACAAACCTAAATCATCCAGCATCATCGGGCGTAACTCTGAGATGAAATTTCTCACCTTTTGAAACGTTGACATCGCTGCTCCTTTTAGGTTTTCTAATTCATTTTTCGCTTTTTCTTTATCAATCTCAAATAATCTGGCTGCAATTTCTGTTTGCACGATAAAGTTGGACAAAGCTTGAGCGGGTCCATCATGCATTTGCCGAGATAATCGCTGGCGTTCTGTTTCCTGTGAATTAATCATCATTTCAAGTACAGAAAAACTATCCCCACCACGATAGGAGTCCAGGGAACCGGTTTTTCCAGATTTGCTCAACAATGGCTGATCAGGAAAAAATTGTCTGATTTGTTCAATTAATAAAATTTTTCTTTTTAAGTTCGATTGATCATTCTGCAATTTTTCTAATTGAGAGCGCATTACTAGCATTCGTTGTTGTGAATCAAGCGCTGAATTATAAGCTTGCCGAATATCACTTCTTGGAATAGTGTCAAACTGATTCTGAATTTGTTGTAAGTGAGAATTGGCTGCGGTATTCCTTTGGATCAATTTTGATAGTTCTGCCTGACTTTGATCCAGCATCATATCAATTTCTTTCAACGCCTTTTGTGCTTGTTCGTATTCATTCTCTAAATTAGTTAAGAATTCATTGACGCTTGTCGTATTTTCAGCCATTTCTTGACTCCTATTATCAATGTGAGAAAGCCGTATTTAAACCAAATCGATTGATATTTTAGCATACTGTAACAATAAAATCCAAAAATACCTATTCCCAATAAAATATTGTCATATTTTCTCCTCCAGCGTTGGGAGAAAAGACCCCCTCAGTACGATAGATTACTTTTTTTGATTGATCTAATTTATCATACCATCCCGGAAAAATCACAAGATATTCAGCTTGCTTTTCATCAAGATATAATGATAATTGATCTTCATTTCGAATAAAAGGAATTACCTCCGGAGATACCAAGCCGGCTAAATCAATAATTTTCTGATCGGCAAAAAATCCCAATGCGCCAATATCGTGTGCTGCAATAACCGCATCTGGTCCTAAATTCTCATTTATCCAGGTAGCTGTTGCAACCATTTCGGATTGAATAATGGCTACATCCTCTGCATATGCTTTTCCGCCTAAAAAGAAAAATATTACCAATATAGCCAGGATCGACACCTTATAACCAAATTCAATCAAATTCTGTTTCACTATAGAACCTCGGAAAAATAGATAAATTCCAATAACAGATAACACGAAATAAACAGGTATTGTCGGAATAACATATCTACCATGTTGATATGTCGCAGGTAATCGAATAGCATAAATCAATAAATACCCAAAAAACCAAATATAAGCTGATAGTATCTCCCATTTTCTTTCCTTTATGGAAAGATATAAATAATAAAGGAAACCGGGAAACAACAAAATTCCCGAGCCAGTCAATGAAATCAGAAACATTTCGAAAAATCTTAGAAAAAGAGGTTTTGAGTAAAGAATTTGATATTCAGCTTGTTTTGCAAAAAATGTATTTGGTAAAACCTCGCCAGATAAACGCATGTTAAACAATGCATAAAGGATAACAAAAATACTCACCACCGTGAGGCCTAAACCAAAATTCTTTACTGAATAATTGTTTTTCCTGGAAAAATTGATTATATTAATGAAAACATAAGGTCCTAAAAGGGTAATTCCATCAGGTCTTACAAAAATAACAACCCCAAGTAATAACCATATTAACCATTGATTATTATTGACTTTTAAAAGTATAAAATAGAAAACAGTTAAAATAATAAAAATGAAAAGGATGGTTTCCATTCCGGAATTTGCAGACCAAACGAGGTGCCATTCTAATAAAAACAAAAAACCAGCCCAAGGATATTTTGTTGTTTTACCGATCATTTTTTCAAATAATCTTTGAAAAATAATCGACGACCCAATGAACAATATTCCTGATATAAAAAACGTCCAAAAATAATAAAAATCAGTATGAAATATATGTCCTGGGGTTAAAAGCAACGTCCAAAAAGGTGAAGTTGAGCCTGCTGAAGAAACTCCGGGAATAAAAAACCAGTCACCATATTCGACTAAATTTCTAGCATAAGTCTGATGGATCCAGGAATCATCCAATGGAAATCCAATTCCGAAAAATTTGAATGAAAATCCCAGGTAAATAAGTTGAACAATGATACCCGCGAGAATTAATAGCCAATTATGATTTATAAATATCGAATTTTCTTTAATTCTTATATTCATATATCTTTATTCCGGATTGTGTTTCCTGGATAATTTTAAAATTATCGTTGATCAAATTATCATGACTGAAAGTAAACTTTTCTGGTAAATTCTCATCCAATACCAGATATTTCACCTTGAAAAGTTGCACAACCTCAATCAGCTTTTCGATTTCCGCATTAGGAACAACAATACTCCACCGTCCAGTTGAATAATAATATCCAAGTGGATTATTAATCATAATCACTTCCGTTTTATCGAGCGATTTCTGAGCAATTATTTCTTCAATCATTTCGTAATTTTTGTAATACTGATCCCATCGCAACTCACTCTTAGAATTTCCTATGACGTCATTCTTATAAACGATCAGAGTAAAAAGTGCAATGAGGACAATAAATGCAGTGCCAAACATTCTTCGACTCCGATATAAAATCCAATTTCTCTTTCTTATCCCCCAATCAAAAAAAACCTGTAATCCATCTGCTACCAGAATCCACATCAAAATTTGCACAGCTGAAGATGAGTGTAAGAAACCTCCTCGAGCACCAGCTAATGGGAAAATTATGGTCATTGTAAAAAAGATCAATATATAAAATATTATGCCTATGCGCACTATATGATATTTTATATTTCTCTTAATTCCTAAAATAAACAAAGGTAGACCTAATATCATTAATTGCACCCCGATAAAAGTGCCAAGATTCAGTTGGATTGCTTCGAAAACTTGAGATGGTCTTAATTTAATAGCATTCTCAAGCCAGTAACTCCAATTCAATCTTGATGCTGGAAACATGAAAGTATCGTCATAGGTCGCAATCCAGATAGCTTTTGAAGTTGCAGGTGCAAAAATGGAATCGTAAAAATGTAAGTTGGAAGCAAACCAAAAACTCATAACTAAACAATACGATCCAATAAAAATCGAAATGTTGAATAACCATTTTTTTGTTACATTTTTTTTCCTTCTCACAGGCAGATAAACAAATAATGCTAATCCTATTATAAAGAAAATCAATCCGTCAGCCCTGGTGAGATGTAGTAATCCGGTTATCAATCCCAGGAATAAAAAATCTTTTGAATTGACATCTTTTTCGTAGCCCCCCGATGTAATTCTTGCAAAAATATAAAAATATAGAATCCCCAAAATCATATAAGGTAATATCGTTTCTGGAATTGTCAAAAATTTTAAGTAATACCCGCTCAAAATAGCCATTGAACCAGCCATAATACTTGTAAATCTATTCGTCGTGATTTTGTAAGAAAACAAATATGTCAAAGGTGCCAACCCGGCTGCCAGAATCAGAATTAAAATCCGACTTCCAAAGAAACTGGGTCCAAATAAAATCATTGACAATGCCGAAACAATGGAAGGAAAAGGCATCCAATATGAAAAAATGGGATTGGGTAAATTTGTTGGGTTATCCAGGTAATTCCAAATAACTGGAATTTCCATAGATCCTTGAATTATCTGCCTACCACCCAGATAATAAAATTCAGAATCCATATAACCAGGATTAGATTGAAATATGAATGTTAATGCCAAAATAATAAAGGCTAAAAAATACAGGAGACACAAATCCTGTTTTCTCATCTTTTCTCCTCGAATTTGTATACCACAATATCACCAATGTAAAATTCTTCGATCTCTTTATACACATTTCGTAAAACTTCTACGACCGGATGGTTTAAATTATTTTGGTTATATTCATCCAGTGTTTTCTGAAAAACAACAAAAACCAATCTGTCCAATTCCAAATACGGTTCTATATTCTCACTGGCAACATACCCCATTGCTAATTGAGAATCAAATGCCAATGTGTCATTTGGAGACCCAATTGGATCTTTTAAATAAAAGGTATTAACCCGTTCATCATAAAACATAGTTGGAAAGAAAGATAATTTATTATCATGAATAACTGTCACTTCAGGACTAAAAATCTCCAATGAATTAGCTAATTCTCTAAATGATGATCTCGGGAAGGTATTAAATTGGTAATAAAACGGCAATGAAATAAGACTCACAATCACAAATAGCCCAAGATTAATTTTTCCTGAATAGTTCCTGATATTCTTTTCGATAAACTCAGAAAACAGTATAAAAAACCATACCGAACTTAATATAAATATTCGGGGGACAAATATTGGTTTAACAATATAAGACAAAATAAACAATATTGTGGGTGGGAAAACCAGTAAAAGCGCAATCATTACACATTTCCTCGATTTATTTTTTAAGATAAATACTGAAAGGAGCACAAAACTTTGGATAATGATTACCAACACAACTCCCGTAAAGAATGTGGACATGGGTAAAAAAGCGAAAAGTGTTAATAGCGCCTGGATGACATCGATGAAACCGGGTGATTGTGTCCAGAATGCCTGTTGAACTTTCTCAATTTGTTGAGGTAAGTATAATAACCAGGGAATTGAAAATAGGAGAATGAAAAATTGAACGAGAAAAAGATTTTTAAGAATTTCTCTATCTCTCTTAAAGAGAAGAATTACATTAACAGAAATTAGGCTAATAACTCCCAGGTTATGAGAATACATTGCAACAAGACCAAAAAAAACACCAGCCACGATCCAGAAAAAATTATTTTTTTCTTGAGAACGAAAAATCTTCAAGAATGAATAAAAATAACCAACCTGCCCCAGCAATAACAGAGCATACATCCTTAATTCTTGTGAGTGATAAATCTGGAAAGGAGAAATCAGAAAAAGGAAGGTGGCAATCTTTGCACTTGAGGAATTAAATAGTTCTTTAGAGAGTGTGAAAACCAACGCAGCTGTTATTAAATTTAGTAAAATATTCAATAACCTCAAGAACCACAAATTTTCACTGATTTTCATCCAGAAGTGCAATAAGAAATAATACAAGGGTGGCATGGTATCAGCTGCCGTGCCAGTGATGATATCTTGTAAAGAACCTCGGGCTAAAAAATAGCTGAATGCGTCATCATAAGCAATTTCACGCGATCCAATAAACAATAGTCTTAATATTATCCCAATAATAAAAATCAAAAATACGATGATGATTTGATTATTGTTTTTCAGGAATTGATAATATCTGTGACTGGATTCTTTACCCACCATCTCACCCAAAATAAACCAATTATTAGTATTAACGGAACTGGAAAAAACATGATTGGATTTTGAAGAGGTTGATATCCAAAATCAATGGTTCTGACAAAAATTATCCATGGAATAAAAAATAGTATGCCTAAAAGCAACAGATTGATCCATTGACCATAATTTCTCCAGCGATCCTCAATAATTCGAAAAATTAAAATTATTGCAGGAAACATGATAAGAAAATTACCGGGATCTGTTTGAATATTTAGCCATTGGCCCATCACTAAAGTTATTGAAATAACCCAAATAAATTTTTCCTCTCGAGAATACCTTCCATTCACCCACTCAATCAATAATATTAATATACTCAAAACAGATAAAATAATTCCGAGTTGCCGGCCAATTCCAGGTAAGATTTCTGCTAATGCCGTTGCCGGTGTTCCCGGAGGATTATAGCCCGGGTAACGAAAAACTTCTCTAAGAAATTCCATCGGCCAGGACGGCAAAAAATACAAACTTAAAATGATTAATGCAACGAATGATCCAAGGAACCAAAAAATCACCTTATATCTTCGATTTGCCAATGACCAAAAAACCAAAAAAATTATAAAAGCAAAAACTACTTGTGGTTTGATTGTCATTAAGGCTAAACAGATTCCCGCCAATTCATCCTGTTTATGGATAATCGCATAGATAGATAAAATGATAAAAAATAATATAAAAACAACCGCATTTCCATTAATGATTGATCGTAAACCATGATACCAAAATAGGCTGAATACAATAATCAAAAATGAAATCAGGAAATTTGGTTTCCAATTTACCATTCTGATCATCATGATTGTTGAAATGATGATTAAAAATTCCAGCACTGTCATCCATAATGCTCTGGAAATTGTGAAATCTTCAATTAAGGAAAAAGGTAGAAATAAAAAAACTGAATAAAAAGGATACGCAACTCTTAGCTCGTGTTCTCCAGCTTGCGCAGGTCTTCCATAAACAAGATTTTGTATACGTAGTGCTACATCATCAGAATAAGGGCTAATCCCTTCTTTTACAAAAGATTGAGTCCCCACCCAATGAACAAGAAAATCATTACCACCTGGATTTTTAGCGGTGTATTGTAGATTGCCAAAAATAAATAAACCTACTATGATCAATAATAATAAGATCTGCAATACTTCTTTGATGGTTCTCTGTTGTTTGCGGTTCATATATATTCCAGGTTAATGATATTCCTTATTATAAAAGATAAATATGATTATCACATTTTCTATATTACAGGTAAATTGTATACTCGGCCAGTTTGAAAAAAATTTCGAAAATGTAAAACAGCATTTGTTGAAGTTGCCTGAAACAGAAAAGCATTTAGTAGTATTGCCTGAGGTTTGGACAAGTGGTTTTACTGAGAATTTGGGGCAAGCAGATGTAGCCAATCGGGAAATAATGTCTCGTTTGCAATTGATTGCGCGAGAAAAAAATTTATTGGTTGCAGGCAGTTACATAATCAAAGAAAATGAAGATTTTTATAATCAATTAGTATTCATTGGACCCGACGGTCAAGTTGCTACTTACAACAAAAATAATTTGTTTCCTCAATTGAATGAAATTAGAAATTTCAAACCAGGGAATAAATTATCAATTTTGCATATTTGGAATTTAAAAATTGGAATGGCTATTTGTTATGATTTGAGATTTCCTGAAATTTTCAGATGTTATGCTAATAAGAATGTCGAAATTTGTATCCTTCCTGCTCAATGGCCTCAAAAAAGAATCAATCATTTCAATATACTGCTACAAGCACGTGCAATCGAAAATCAGATGATCATGGCCTCGGCAAACATTTGTGGAAATATAAATAAGACAAAATTTGGAGGAAATAGTTCAATTATTGATCATTTAGGCATTATCCAAACAAATTTAGAAAGTCGCGAAGCATTCTCGACAAAACAAATCGACATAGAAAATGTTTACAAATGGCGCAATGAATTCCAGGTTTTGAAAAACATCCATCACCAATCGAGTGAAGAAATAGAAAATTTTTATTTAGACAATTTAGATTAATGATTCTGGTTCGTCATGATAATGGAAAGTTCATCCGAATAAATCACCTGCCACCCATAATCTTTTAATAAATTAATGATGGGTCTCTCTTCTTCCAGGAAAACACAATTGATATCATAAAATTCGAATTTTTCTCTCCAGGTATTTCCACCATTAACCATTTCAATCCAATCCTGAATTAAATTCTCACCGTACAGATCGGTCCTTCCATCAATAAAAATTCTCATTTCAGGAATTTTCCAGGAAATATACCCACCCCACGTATAAGAATTAAGACAACGCAATTCGGACAATTCTTCCTTTTCTATGGCAGTGATCGCTTCCTTAGGAAAATTCATTTTTTCATAAACATCAAAAATTATGGGTGAACTCAGGTAAACAATTTTCCAAGTTGTTACAAACCATAAAAATCCAACCAAAAAAAGATTGATAAATTTCGAAAATTTATTATCAGACTTTTTATTAAAATTTTTAATCTTATTCAGAATTCTTTTTTCCAGGAATGAATCCTTGATATACATATCAAAAAAATTTTGCAATTCATTGCTAAGCAAAGGGATTGAAAATATTGCAAAATAAACATAATTTCGTCTGGATATGAAACCAAGTCCTCCAAAAACTAGCAATGGAATGATCGTAGAAAATTTATAGCTGGTCCTATTTGCCATAAAGAAAAATACTAAAAATAACCACAACCATAAAAATGGTTGTTGATATAACTCGTGAAAATTCGGTGATGCCCATTCAGGAATTAGATTCTGTAAAGATGGGAGGTTTATCGTGTTAAATTGAACTTGCCAGATCCCGATGCCATTAGGATTGACCATGACAATCAATGAACAAATAACAATCAACAATAACCAATAAATGAGTTTTTTGTATTGCTTTTGATTTGATTCCTCGTTAGATAAAAGAAAATCAAAAAGCTTACCAATAAAAATCGTGATGATCAATATAATACCAATGCTGAAACCCGCATGTAGATTCCCCCAGACTAAAAATAATATGGGAACTAGTAATGTTGGGATTTTATCTGAAAAGATTGATTTTTCGGTTAATAAATACGTCAAAATTGAAAAAAACAATAACGTCAGTAATTGAGGTCTCGGAGACCAAACGACCGCTGTTGTCATTACACATAAAAGGATTGTGAATCCATTTATGATCGGATGAGATTTAAGCCGAATGTAAACAAAGAAAATACTGAGTGTTGCAATAATGGCTACACTGATCATTATGCCAATATTCCCTAGTGAATTTTGAATAATAAAATAGAATATTTGTGAAAGCCAACTATGGTTTACCCAGGGAGATTTATATACTGAAAATGTTGTCAGATCTTCCAGAATTGGAGAACCGTTCGTCAAACTCAATTGTCCAGCTCGCAAGTGCCACCAAAAATCAGAATCTAAGGGTACCCTGATCGCCATAAAGAAAATTAATAAAAAAATAACGATGTTAAAAAATAGTTTTTTTTGTTTATTACGGTCTATTTCAATTGAATTCATTGGTGATTCCCAACTCATCAGAGGTTATTTTTTGAGAAAGATTATAAAAAATGTGATAATCATCGATTTGTTTTTGTAGATAGTCAATATGGTTTTCCCGAAAAGCATTCACAAGCAAATCATCAAGTTCCGGATTATTTGATGTGATGTAAAAAAAAGAATTTCCATTTTCTATTATGGTATTATATTTTGATATTCGATTATCACGCTCAGTATATCGAAGATCCTGATGGTAAGGTAATTTAGGTATAGAAATAATTTTTTCATCGCTAACAAATGCTAATGGGTAAGAAATCCAGTAATTTGAAAAGCCATAATATTCTTCTTCACTTATCAGGAATTGTTGTAATTCATTAATTCTTGAATGATCTACTTGAGCAGGAAAATAAAATTGGGTCGTAATATATGGTTCTTCAATTCCTGATTTCCAGGTGCCATATATTTGAAATACTAATGTTATTATGCCCAAAACATAGATAACCTTATTATTCAATTTAATGAACACGTAACCAAAAAAAACACTTAATGGAAAAACAATCGGAAGAAAATATCGACCGGATGGGTCAATCCCAAATGAGGTAAAAATAAATCCCCCAGCAACAAAAATTATTACTCCGACCAAGGCAACAAACAGTGGAACCTCTTCAAATTTATAAATTCTGTTTTTAAAAAATAAGTAAATTACCAAAAACCAGTAAAGAATAACAATAGGAATAAGAAACTTACCAATTAAATTTACGCCCCAGGGTGGCCGTAAACCGAGAATAATCGTGGGACCAAATAGAATCAAAGAAATGGTGTGTGAAATTGTTCTCTGAAGATAGGATTCGCTTTCTATCGACACCGCACTCCCACCTATTTCGCGGATTACAGAAGGTCCATTTGTCAATATTAGTGAGTACCAAAATAATGCAGACCCAAGCAAGAAAAAAAACAGTAAAAAGAGAAGCAGACCGAATTTTTTTTTCTTTGACTTAATTGATTTAATCATTTTCCAGGCAACGAACACAATAGCTGGGAATATCATGGTTAGACTAATAGGGTTAACGTATAATCCAATGCCTAGCAAGAACCCCAGTATTCCTAAGTAAACATGATTGGTTTTTTTATGATTTTCAATACCTTTTACAATTAATGCAGCTACATAGAAACTGACCACGCCAAATAACAAAGCTTCGCCATATCCCCCCAACGAGACCGTTGTATACAGGACAACATTAACGGCCGGAAAAACGAGAAATAATGAACTTACAAAAGCAATTTTCTTATTTTGAAATGAATTATCAACAAATAAATATGAAAAAATGATAACTAGACCGTATAACATCACCTGAATAAGACGAATGACCCAGACTTTTTCTCCGAACAATAAAAATCCAAGAGCAACCAGGTATGCATCCAGACTGCCCATATAAGATTGTCCATAAAAATAAATAAAATTTTCACCATCAAGAATGTGTTTTGCCATTAACCCAACAATAGCTTCATCGGAATTAAACGGGAAAGCATTAATTGATAACAATAGAAATCGATAAAGAAAGTGAAAAATCAGTAAAATTACAATAGATATGACTTTATTATCAAGAAATTTTTGGATCATAGTTAACTGTTTAGTAAAAAATAAAAGATATTTATATATAATTGCAGGTATTTTTTCTATTCTGTGGATGTTTTTTTATTTTAAAAATATTTTGAATGTTCCTTTTCATCCCGATGAGTCTACTCAAATATTCATGAGCAAAGACGTGGAACTCATTATCAATAATACATCAGATTTATATTTTAAAGAAGATAGCCTAAATACAATTGAACAAAATTATCGTCTACTGGATGCTCCGTTACCAAAATATTTTATTGGAATTTTTCGCATTTTTTTTAAACTGGAAGCCATTCCATTCGATTGGGATTGGTCTAAATCCTGGACTGACAATCAGAATGCTATTCCAGGCATTCAATTATTATTAATTTCCAGATTAAGTGCTGCAATTTTTTTCCCATTATCCATAATTTTGTTTGCTTTCATATTAAAAGAGGTTTTTAAATCTGATAATTTATTGATCTTTTTGTCTTTATTATTATTTGCTTTAAATTCTCTTTTACTTCTTCACACCCGCCGGGCAATGGCAGAGTCATTGATGGTCTTCTTTTTATTGCTCAGTCTTTTAACCTTATGCAAAATCTCCTATAAATGGTTCTTTTTGTCTTCAATTCCAATTGCGTTTGCGATAAATGCAAAACAAATTCTGATTTTTCTAATCCCATTAGCATTAATTTTATTAATTTTTAATTTTAAAAACCATTTGAAAACTTTTATGTTGCAAACAACTTTATTTTTTGTACTTTTGGTTGGTATTTTTATAATCCTTAATCCAATAACATGGAAACAGCCAGTACAAACAGTGAGCCAAATGCTTAACCAAAGAATGGAATTAACTCAAAATCAAGCCGAAGCAATTGAATCAGTTTCCCCTGAATTCCTGACAAATTCAGCCTCAAAAAGGATAATTGCATTTATTGCGCAACTATTCATACTACAACCATCACCTCAGGAAGTCAGTAATTATCAAGAATATCTAAACCAATCGATTGTTGATTATTTTAAGAATCCACTTCATAAAGGTTTTATAAGGAATCTCTTTGGTGGAACGATCAATTTTCTATTATTTTTATTTGGTTTTTATAAATCTGTATCAACCCTGCCAATCAAATTTAAATTGATTTTCTTAGGTGGATTCATATTGTTCAGTTTGGAAATTTTATTATCTCTGGCAATACCCTTCCAAAGATATTATTTACCTGCAATTCCTTTCATGATCATTTTTGCAATGATTGGTTTAGGGCATATGATTAAACTAATAAAATTTTCATCTATACATTTTCCAATCAAACCAGAAAAATAATGCCTCACCAACATGTTGACTGATTATTACAAACTGAAGATGTAATCCACTTACCACGATTAAAAATGCACCTTTTATTTTTTTGTCTCAGCTCTTCTGCATTTGTTGGATTATTTGAGATAAAAATTTATCAGGTTTTAAGTTGATTACGATCTGATAATAATGAATTATTCAAATAAACCAACGAATATTTATCATAAATATTCCTTTAATTACCTAAAGACTAATCCATTACAATATAGCTATAATAGATGGATCGAACAATGGAGGTAGTTATGGATAAATTTATCGTTGAGGGTGGATATTCCTTGAAAGGAGATTTCACACCCTCAGGCAATAAAAATGCAGCATTACCTTTACTGGCAGCTACGTTATTGACTGACGAGCCAATTATTTTACATAATATGCCTAACATACTGGATGTTTTGGCTATGAAGAATCTACTGGAAAGCCTGGGGGTTTCCATTGAAATTAGAAATTTAAATTCATGGCATATTCATGCTAAGGATATTTCTTTTAAGAATCTTGATCCTGATTTATGTAGACGTATACGTGCGTCAATATTATTAGCCGGACCTATGGTTGCCCGATCTGGAAATTTAATCCTTCCTCCCCCAGGAGGTGATGTGATCGGCAGAAGAAGGTTAGATACACATATTTTGGCATTAAAAAAACTAGGCGTAGACGTAACATATGATCGCACATTTCATTTTTATGCTAATTCTCTTAATGGAGCTGATATTCTTCTGGATGAAGCAAGCGTAACTGCTACCGAAAATGCCATCATGGCTTGCGTGAAAGCTAAAGGTCCATCAACCGTCCGAAATGCAGCCTCAGAACCCCATATTCAGGAATTATGCCATTTCCTAAATAAAATGGGTGCTCACATTGAAAATATCGGTTCCAATACATTGCATATTGATGGAGTTGATAATCTACATGGATGTGAATTTACAGTAGGACCTGATTATCTTGAAGTTGTTTCTTATATTGGAGCAGCAGCGGTAACGAAAGGTGAAATAACTATTCATAATGCTGGCAACCAATATTTAGATATGATACGTCTTGTTTTCCAAAGGATCGGAGTAATATGGGAAACGAATGGAGATGATTTATTCGTACCTAAGGATCAACCATTACTAATAGAACCAGATCTCGGGAATGCAATTCCTGAAATCAGTGTTATGCCATGGCCAGCGTTCCCAACTGATCTGATGAGTATTGCAATTGTTGTAGCAACACAATCCAAAGGATCCATGTTATTTCATGATTGGATGTATCCGAGCCGCATGTATTTTACGGATAAATTAGTCGGGATGGGAGCGCAAATCGTTTTATGTGACCCACACCGATGCATTGTTCAAGGTCCCACCCAGTTGTTTTGTGAAAACCTTGAAAGTCCTGATATTAGAGCTGGAATGGCATTGGTGTTAGCCGCATTATCTGCTAAAGGTACCTCAGTGTTACGCAATATTCGTCAAATTGACAGAGGATATGAATCAGTTGAAAAGAAACTTTCTCAATTAGGAGCTCACATTTCAAGAGAAGCTTAAAAATCTTTATCGTTTTATTGTAATATGTTGAAACAAAAAAATCCTCTGCTAAATATTAAGAGGATTTTTACTTTTGATGGAAACCCTATTTAATTTTCAGAAACTACTTCTAAAAATTGCTCCACAACATCTCTCAACATACCTTCAGGTAATGCTCCAACCTGACGGTGTGCAATTTTTCCACCACTTACGAACAACATAGTTGGAATTCCTTGAATACCAAATTTTGTTGCCCAATCAGGATTCTCATCAGTGTTTACTTTTGTCACCAATAATTTTCCAACATATTCCTTGGCTAACTTTTCCAACGTGGGTGCAACCATCCGACAGGGACCACACCACGGTGCCCAAAAATCAACGATTACAGGTATTTCTGACTGTAAAACAACTTTTTCAAATGATGCATCGGTTACATGTACGGGCTCTGAAATCATTTTTACTCCTTAAACCCATTTTAATTTTATATACTCCCGGAGAGTATACCATAATTAATTGATCCAATGAATGATTTTATAAATTTCTTATAATCTCTTATAATCAATAAATCGATAGCCCACTCCCCTTTCAGTCAATATATATTTTGGGTTAGATGGATCTTTTTCAATTTTTTGTCTTAAATAATTTATATACAATCTGACATAATGGGATTCGTCTCTGTACTCATATCCCCAGACACGAGATAAAATTTGGTCGTAGGTCAAAACCCAGCCAGCGTTTTTTACGAGGTGATAGAGTAATCGATATTCAGTTGGACGTAATTTAACCAATTCGTTATCCAACCAAATCTCACGTTTAGAGAAATCCAATTTCAGATGTTCATCTACTTCAATCACATCTGGTGAATCAATTGAGCTAGAATCTGTCCTCCGTAACACAGCACGCACACGACTTACCAATTCACGGGGGCTAAAAGGTTTTGTAACATAATCATCTGCGCCTAACTCCAAACCACGCACCCTATCATCTTCTTCGCCTTTGGCAGTTAACATAATAACAGGCACATTGCTGATTTCCCTTAGCATGCTTAATACTTCAAAACCGTCAATGTCTGGCATCATAACATCCAGGAGTACCAGGTCTGGTAGTGAATCTCGATATTGTTGCAATGCTTGCATTCCTCGATAAGCTTCAACGACTTGAAATCCATCGTGTTCTAAGTTAAGTCGAATAAAACGAGCCATACGCTCTTCATCATCAACCACTAAAATTGTTTTATTTTTTAATAAATCATCCATGATTATTCTCTAACAAATGAAATGATTTCATCTTCTTCAATATCCTGAATCAACTCAATAAAAGAAATTCGATGGAATGGCCAGATAACTAAACTAACATTAGGCTCTAAATAATGGACATCTTTTCCATCTTTTTTTCTCGGATTTTTAAGCATGATGATTTGGTCAGACGGTTTAGGTAATTCTTCAACTTCTCCCAGTACAGGATCTTCATTATTGATATGAACGATTACAGTGAACATTTTTCTACCCTATTTGATTAATATTTGAATTCTTAATTTACCAAGAGCAATTTGATCATTATGGCTGATAGGATAATCAACATGAGGAACTATTTTCTGTCCGTTTACTCTCGTGCCATTTGATGAACCTAAATCCATAATCGCAACTCTATTTTTGTTTATTTTTAGGGCAGCATGTAAACGTGATACTCCCTGTGCATAAGCATCAAAAGGTGAAAGATCCACATCCGGTAGGATCGGTTGTCCTTCAGCAATCCTACCTAAAGTAAATTCTGATCTGCCTGCAAGTTGCAAGGTTTGTTTTGCTTCGATCAAGTAAAGTGCCATATCAGAAGATATGTCATGTTTACTGAAAGAATCCTCATCTGAACTAATTTTATCTTTTAATTCCTCAACCATAGACTCATCTAGATTGTCAGTATTTGACTTTTTAATTGATTGGGTCGTCAAATAATCTAGAGAGATCAGCCTCGCTCCACATTCACTACAAAATAGTGCCCCAGGCAATTCTTTATGATGGCAATTTGGGCAAACAATCATTTTTCCTCCCTTAAGGGTTCTGGCAACATTAATAAGGATCTTGTTCCGTATTTGATTTTTTTATTTCCTAATTCAGAAATTTTATTGTTGTTTTCTAAATTATTCACTTCCTGCATAATTGTTTTCGCTAAATCATGATTTCCTCTACTGATTAGATGCGCTGCTAAATTGTGTAATCGCCGGGTTGCATTATTATAATTACCTACTTTAACGTCCTCACGCGCTTTTTCTTGCAATCGATATAGTGAAAGATTTGATACAGCATTAACAATCACAGGTGGGATTTTTTCTTTTTCAACTTTGGGTAACACAGGTCTTTTAAAATCATAAAAAAATCGTTTCATATTGATTATATTCGAAGGTATTTCTACTTTTATACTCCCATGTGACAATCTTAATTCCTTCATATTTATGGGTAACTCATCAATAAAAAATTCAAAAATAACTCTAAGATGCTGTCCTAAATACAAACTTCCCATTTGTATTTCTGGTCCAGTATCTAACGGAGACAAATCAGGACTCAAACGGAAAGCATAATTAATCATCACTCTTGGATGCAAGTTAAAATTAATTTTTACTGATTTAGAGAATATAACACTAAAATTGTGTAATTTTACTTTTAACAAATTATACAGTTCCTGGGATGAACTTACAAATTGTGTTTCACCTCCTGAAATTTTTGACAAATTATCAAGAAAATCATCATTCCAATCTTTCCCAACACCTACTGCCTGAAAAACTATTCCTTCATCACTGGCATCTTTAACGATCCTATTGCACTCTTCTTCATCTCCATATGTATGTCCATCTGTTATCAGATACAATAACTTTGGAGAAGTATTTTCTAAATTTCGTAATATAGAAAAACCTTCTTCTAATCCTTTTAAGATTTCAGTTGAACCAGATGCAAAAATTGAATATATTTTGCTAACTTCATTTCCAAAATCTTTAACCTTAATAGGGGGTATTAATGTCTCTGCACGATCACTAAATGTAACAATTGAGAAAATGTCTTCATCCTTCAATTCATGAACAAGGTTAATAATTTCTTTTTTTAACTTATCCATTATTTTCCCCTGCATGGAAGTTGATTTATCCAGCACAATACATAAATTTATATTAGGAAGGTCCTCTTTCTTAAGATTCTCTGTAGAAAACATATCTAATAATAAATAAAAGGCTTGTGTTTCTGAAATTAATGGAATTATTGACCTGCTGTAATAAGCATTTATTTGAATGGATTTATCTTGAGCTTGCGGATCTTCTAAATATTGATTGTATTCTTTTCTTTTTTCTTCATTACTCAGAGTTTCATATGCATTTTGAATTTGAATAAAACGTTCCCGCAAATCAAAAGATGTATTGAGGTCAGGATGATGCTTTTTAGCAGAATCAAAATAAGCTTTCCTAATCTCATCTTGTGTTGCATCAAAAGGTAATCCTAATAAATTGTAATAATTCATAAGATTACATAATTTTAATTAAAATTACGCTGATGTTATCTGGTCCACCTGCTTTATTAGCTGCATCAACCATTTTAGAACATGAAATCGAGGGGTTTTCTGAATTGGTTGCTAACCTGAATAATTCTTCATCTCCAACAGTTCCCCATAATCCATCACTACAAATGAGAACATACCCTGGTTTTGGTATGGTTAAATTCATTAGATCAGGTCTAAAAGGCTCTGATTGTCCTAACGCTCTATATAATACATTTTTATTTGGATGATTTTTAGCCTCAGCTTCGGATATTTGTCCAAGATCAACTAATCTTCTAACCAAAGAATGATCATTTGTTTTCGCTTCTATTCTTCCATCTGGAAAAATGAAATACAACCTACTATCCCCCACATGTCCAATGGTAATTTGATCACCGAGTATCAACCCGGCAGTTATGGTTGTTCCTCCGCCAGGAGCTTTGTGCATTACTGCATTTTGCGCCAGCTTTATACCATTCTCAATGATTTCTTGAATACTCTCATTTGGTGGTGTAGTTGAATTGGGATTGAATAATGGGGAATAAAGTTTTTGAACAACAAAATCTCCTAATGTTTTTGATGCAACGCTACTGGCTACTTCTCCATATTCATGCCCACCCATACCATCAGCAACAATAAATAAACCAAAAGAAATATCCTTTGAACAATTCGCAAAATTTGAATTAAAATAAAATAAAGCATCTTCATTATGATCTCTTTGTCTCCCAACCGACTGACCTACACCTACTAATATTTGAGAGGGAGTAACAATGGGATCTTCTCTGGTAACAAACTTTAATTGTTCCTCCGATAATGGCGCAGTCTCTACATTCGTGTTGGAGATTTCATTTTTTTTGCTACCAAACAATTTTTTAAAAAAATCTACCATTACATCCTCCCGGAATTATTATGCTAGGCGTATAGTGCGTAAATCAGATGGTCACTGGATCCTATGTATAAAATATCATTAACTATAACTGGCGTTCCAGTGATAATATCATCAGTTTTAAATTTCCATTTTAACTGTCCATTTTTAAGTTCTAGTGAGTAAAGTGTGCCATCTGCAGAACCACAATAAACTGAATTATTATTAATAATGGGGGAACCGCTGACTTGACGCTCAGTTTTATATCTCCAAATCTCTCTGGCATTACCAGATTCTAAACAATAAATATGGTTATCAGCTGAACCAAATACCAGGTAGTTCTCGGATTTATAGGGAGATGATATTGAACCCTTTTCCATTCTAAAACGCCAGACAACCCAACCAGACTTTGCATCTAATGCGTAAAATGTAGAATCGACAGATGCAAAAAACACCATTCCTCCATCAACAATCGGAGATGAAGTTATTGCTTTTTTGGTCTTAAATCTCCAACGGATATGACCGCTAAAATCAAGGCAGAAAAAATCACCATATTCATTACCAAAATAGACATTATCTTTCGTAATAAACGGAGTGGTTCGCACAGCAGAACCAGAATCTATCCTCCACGTTATTTTATTTGAAATTAAATTTACTGCATATAAAAAACCATCGTCTGACCCGAAAAAGGCGTGTCCTTCGGCAATTTTTACAGAACTCCGGATTGGACCATCTGTTAAAAATGACCATAATTCCTTGCCGGTTCTTGTAGAAATACAATACATTTTCTTGTCTTCAGATCCAATATAGATATTATTTTCAAATATTGCTGGTTTTCCAACAATCCCACCATATGTCGGAAATTTCCACAAAAATGATCCGTCTGAGGCATCTAAAACATAAAGATTATTATCATAACTTCCGCAATATATTTTCCCATTGTCAAAAGTTACTGATCCTCGAATTTCATCTTCACATTTAAATGTCCATAAGGGTTTTACTGTTTGCGATTCTCTCTTTTTTGTTATCGGAAGCCTTGATAAAGCACCAGTCTTTTTTGCTACAGATAATAGTGCGTTTTTCATATCTGCAACACTCTGAAATCGTTCTTCGGGATTATATTGAAGGGCAGTGTCAATGACCATTTCTAGCTCAAGAGAAACCCTCGAATTAATGGAACGAATTTTCCTTTCTGAAAAGGAAAATGGCGCTTCCATTCTTGGATCGTGATTTGTTAATAAATGGTGCAAAGTGGCACCGAGAGCATAGATATCCGCAATTGGTGTCGCGTCTCCCCGATACTGTTCCGGCGGAGAATAGCCTTCGGTTCCAATCATCGTCCCTTTCTGTCCAGTTCTAAAGTTTTTTGCGATGCCAAAATCAACTAAAATTATTCTTCCTTGTTGGTTTATCATCACATTGCTTGGCTTCATGTCTCTGAAAATAATAGGTTCTGGTTTATATGAATGCAAATATTCCAATACATCACATAGTTCAATCGCCCATATAATGACATTATCTTCATTTAACGGTCCATTGTTTTCCTGGAGAATAGCTTCCAGATCTCTTCCATGAATATATTCCAATACCAGGTAAGACCTTTCGTCTATTGAAAAGAAATCGAAAATTTGTGGAATTGCGACATGGTTGAGAGTAACTAATATATTCGCTTCACGCTCAAAATTCTGAATAATCGTTTGCCTGACTAAAGGGTCAGGTGCATTATTGATCATTTCCTTAACTGCAACTAATTTAATAACATTTGGAAAATGCAAATCTCTAGCTCGATAAACCGATCCCATTCCTCCGATACCTATTACATCCTGGATTTGGTACCGATTGAAAAGTACGATTCCCGATTCCAATTGTTTTACTGCGTTTGATGATGATGAATTAAAACTGGAAGTAATCCGTTGTGTTTCCAGTTTTCCCTCCTAAAAGAACCTGATTTTAATATGAAAATGATTATAAACATCAATGTTAAGAAATGCAACCTTCCTGATTGCATCAATTTGTATTATTCAAAGTTAGATAAATCGCCTTCAGAATAAAATATCTGTTACTTTTGCTGGATAGCGAAATATCCTAAAATGAGGAAAATGCGATTCAGGGAGAAAGAACATAATGTTTGACAATTTTTTGGATAAAATCAAAACAAATTCGAATGGTTGATCTAAAAATTTATGATCTATGTGGAAAATGGCATCATGTAACCATCTCCGCTTATGATTTTTAGAATATTAATGGCATCTACATTCTTTTAAGTCTACAATCTTCACAATCGCATAATGCCCGTAAATATTGCCATGTATAGATACCGTAATAGTGACCATCTGCCCACATGATGGACAAACCATAACTTCCTACCATATCAATCTTCTCGATCTCAGTCATTTTTGAAATTGGGAGCTCGTGTTCAAACACATCGGAATCTGGTTCAGCTTTCATGTTTTCATGACCGCCTCTACAGGTTGCGCACGGACAAGCAGCCCTTAATAATCCAAAACTTATAAGAGTTTTGTGATTGTCATTCCAATCTATATATAAAAATCTTTCCTTCTTATCTAATTTTATTTTTAATGGCGACAATTTATTATCCTGCATTGTATCCTCTCTATGGTACTGTTACTTCCTTCAAGTATTCATCAACGGACCAACCATTTCTGGTTTTATCGTATGGTGCTTCAAGATACCACCAGACAAAACCATCAGATTCAATTGGGCCATCAATTACTTCAAAAACTTCTGCATCCATCCCAATAAAATTGACACTGAAAGATATACCAGGTTCGGATCGAAGTCTCAGTCCTTCTCCAGAAGTTCCTGTAACCTGAACAAAATCACCTACATTAAATTTGTAATTATTTTCAATTGTTTCAGTGATTTCAATGGTAGGCGTCGGGACAATCGTTAACCCAACAACTGGAGTCGATGTTAGCGCTGGTATAACCGTAATTAACGCAGTCTTATCTTCCACTGTTTGTTTTTTTGGAATAAATATCAAAAAAATAAAAACAGCCAACAGAATAAGAATAGTGATCACAAATCCAGTTATCAGTGGTAGCCAACTTCTCTTCATTAATAAATTTCCTTAAAAAAAATTTTTGTATAAATTCATAACATATATTTCTTTGAAGCTCCATTCATTTTAATCGATTTTTAGAAAGGATTTCACCCCTATGATATAATCGCTACAAATAATATGACTGAAAATCATAATCCAGCGATTCCAATCCTTGCGAATAGATATCAATTACTCCAGACATTAGGATCTGGAGGAATGGCAGTTGTTTATCGTGCAAAGGATTTGAACCTGGAGAGATATGTAGCTGTAAAAATATTACGACCGGATTTTTCAAAAGATGAGGGGTTTCGAAAACGGTTTCATCAGGAAGCAAAAGCAGCTGCAAATCTCTCACACCCAAATATTGTAACAGTACATGATTTTGGTTTAGATGGTGAACGTCTGTTTATTATCATGGAATACGTTCCTGGAACAAATTTAAAATCCATGATTCGTGAACAACAAATCATTCCAACCGATAAAGCACTCGACTTAATGATTCAAGCCGCACAAGGTATTGGTTACGCTCATAGGGCTGGATTAATCCATTGTGATATTAAACCCCACAACATGCTTGTTGCACCGGATGGTCGATTAAAAGTCACTGATTTCGGGATCGCGCGAGCATTGACAACCATCCAGCCTGATGAAAAAAATGCCTATGTTTGGGGTTCACCTCAATACCTCGCCCCGGAACAAGCAGAGGGTCTTCCACCTTCCCCAGCTTCAGATGTATATTCATTGGGAATTGTTCTTTATGAAATGGTAACAGGGAAATTACCCTTCTTCTCAAAAGATGCAACTGAATTAACACGTATGCATAAAGAAGTATTACCAATTTCTACACGAAATTTCAATCCACAGATTCCACTCACCCTTGATCAAATAATACTCAAAGTTCTCTCAAAAGAACAAACAAGTCGTTATCGCACAGCCGACCAATTTGGAAGAGTATTGGAAAACTTAAGAGAATCCTACAAAATCAATAGTCAAAATAATCAAACTTCCGCCTTACTTGAATCATCATCAGTTGAGCAAAAATCGAAAATTGGTACAAACTCTTCGAGCATTGATAAAAAACAATCTGGAACTTTTGATTGGAAAACAGCATTATTAGCGCTATTAGCATTTCTTTTAGCAGGTGGACTGATTCCGTTCTGGCTTTATATTTGGTTTTCATTAAATTCTGGCAGGTAATTTACGAATGATTATTTCCTCATCCATAATTTCATTAGATTTTCTTTCTTTCGAAGAAGAATTGAAACGAACAGAACAAGCTGGAATTGATTGGTTACACATTGATGTAATGGATGGCCTTTTTGTACCAAACATAACCATTGGTCCTATGTTCTTACCCTTTTGTAAAAAAGCAACCAATTTACCTTTGGATGTGCATTTGATGATTATTCATCCAGAAAGACATGTGGAAGCCTTTGCTAAAGCAGGTGCAGATTACATCAGCATTCATATTGAGAATAATCCAAATGTTTTACGCACTATTCAACAAATCAAAGAATTGGATTGTAAAGCTGGTATCGTGTTGAATCCTGCTACGCCTGTTGAATCAATAATTGAGCTCTTACCTTTTGTAGATATGGTATTGGTTATGTCTGTCAATCCAGGATTTTCCGGTCAAAAATTTCTTCCGGAAATGTTGCCAAAGGTTAATAAAATACGAAAATTGATTGATCAATCTACACATAAAATTTTATTGCAGGTTGATGGGGGAATTAATAAAGATACAATTAAATCTGTAATTGAAGCAGGTGCGGATGTGATAGTTGCAGCTACTGCTATCTATAAATATCCTCAAGGGATTAAGGCTGGCGTCGATGCATTGCGAAATTTCTAGCTTAAACAAAAATCACGGGATTAACCGCGACTTTCGTTTTGTTGGCAATTCAATAAATGGACTATTTTACAGATTTAACCATTGTTCGGATACATCGAGTACAAAGTACTTTCTGGACTTTCCTGCCACCTTCAAAAACAGAAACCTTTTGCAAATTCGGTTTAAATTTCCGGTTGGTAGCACGCATGGAAAAACTGCGGTTATGACCAAAAGTTGTTGCCTTTCCACATTTCTCACATTTTGCCATAATAAAGGATCCTTTCACCAATGAGTGCTAATTTTTCATCATCTATATTGTTCTTAACACAACAATCTGATATATTACCACACACCGTATCTTTTTTCAAGATTCGTGTTTTTGCTAGGGAGATTACTAATGAAAGAGATAAAAAATCCAATGGGTAATGTTTATGTATCACACCGAGCCATTTCAACGATTGCGCACCAATCAGCCATAGAATCGTATGGCGTAGTAGGCTTGGCTGCCAAGAATTTTGCAGAAGGGATTGCCCAAGCGATCGTCAAAGATCCAACCATGGGAGTAGACGTTAGATATGATGGTAATAGTATTGAGATAGACCTTTTTATTATTGTTGAATATGGTACTCGAATAAAGATGGTAGCCGAATCAGTAAGCAATAATGTCCGTTATCGGGTTGAAAAAACAATTGGTATTCCGGTTGAAAAAGTAAATGTTCACATTCGGGCTTTGCGAATAAGCAATACTGATTGACGACTGATTTGAGAATACCAATATCTTTAGGAGAATTATGAATCAAAAACTCAAGACTTTTAAATCCGTTGACGGTCAACTTTTTAAACTACTTATCGAGGCTGGCTTGAATTGGCTTAAAACAAATCAACAACTGGTCAACTCTTTAAATGTTTTTCCCGTACCTGATGGAGATACAGGTACAAATATGCTTTTGACAATGCAAGCTGCTTATAGTGAAATCCAAAATTCTGGGGAGAAAAAAATATCCAAAATCGCTCACTCAGTTGCCCAGGGAGCTTTGATGGGTGCTAGAGGGAATTCTGGTGTTATACTTTCCCAGATATGGAGAGGTTTTTCACGTGCACTGGATAATCAGGATGTAATGAATTTATCGGATTTTTCTAAAGCGCTTATCGAAGCGAAAAATACTGCTTATAAGGGGGTTGTTCGTCCTGTTGAAGGCACGATATTAACAGTTGCAAAAGATATTTCCATTGCCAGTGAAGAAATAATTTCTAAAACGGAAGATTTGGAAGAATTTCTTGATTTTATCGTAAAAGAAGCAGACAAATCAGTTCAAAATACACCTGAACTATTACCCATTCTCAAACAAGCTGGGGTTGTTGATTCTGGTGGAAAAGGTTTGTTCTTCATTCTTGAAGGTTTCCTCAAATTTCTACGTGGGGAATCTCTTGAGACCAGTACAGCAAAATTAGTTCAACCAATTGCTTTAATGAATGGCGGTGATATGGAAGAAATTGAACCCGGTCAGGATTTTGAAGTCATAGTAGATTTTCGACCATCTGACCCTCTTAACCTGGATGTTTTCTATTCGGATTTAACTGAAATGGGCACTTCGATCCAGGTTGGCGAAGGAGATGGCATATACAGGATGCATATACATGTTCCGACCGAAAATCGATATCTTCCAATAGACTACACAATGAAATTAGGCACAATAACAAAAGTTTTTATGGAAAATTTAATTGACCAGATGGAACAAAAAGAATCCAGCAAACAAAAGCAACTAGATTTGATGCCGGTAGAACCAGACCAGGTGGCTGTTGTAGCTGTTTCCCCAGGTTTTGGTCTTTCACAAATTTTTGCCAGTTTAGGTGCAGCTGCGATTGTTCAGGGTGGACAAACTATGAATCCCAGTACGGAAGAGATCTTACATTCATTTGAAAATCTCCCCACAGATAAAGTTATTATTCTCCCCAACAATAAAAATATTTTCCTTGCTGCAAAATCTGCCAAAGAGGCTACCGTAAAGCATGTTGAAGTATTGCCATGTAAAACAATCCCCCAGGGACTGTCTGCAATGTTACGTTTGGATCCATTTGGTGATATTGATGAAATTTTTGAGGAAATGAACGAAGCAATTACGGAAGTTGACACTGGGGAGATAACAGTCGCAACCAGATCGGTAGAAATCAATGGTGTAAATGTTCGAGAAGGTGAAGCAATTGCTTTATTAAATTCTGAATTAATCGCCTCTTCACCCTCCATTGAAAGTGCTTGCTTTGAAATTCTCAAACGTATCGATATTGATGAAAGAGAGAGATTGACATTTTTTTACGGATCAGATATTTCAAAACAAGATGTCAACCTGATCATCGACCACATCAGAAAGAAATTTCCTAAATTTGAAATTGAAATTCACGAAGGCGGACAACCTCACTATCAATTCATCATCGCTATTGAGTAAATATGCCAAAAATAGCCGTCATCACCGATAGCACAGCCCAATTTCCAAACCCAAGTTTCCAGGGAAAAGACCTGGTCAGGATTATTCCTCTTGATGTTGAAATTAATGGTTCAATAGTCAAAGAAGGTGCTGGGTTAAAAACTGCTGATTTACCTCTTTCACCTTCTGATGAAAATAATACAAAATTACTCATTCCCTCACCTGCAGAAATTGCAGAACAATTTATTGTGTTACTCAAGAAATATAATGAATTGTTGGTAATCACAAATTCAGCTAATTTATCATCTTTCTATCAAAATTCGATTGAAGCTGTGAAATTAATTCAAGGAGAAACAACGATACAAGTTGTAAATTCACAAACCATTGCGACTGGATTAGGGATGATAGTTCAGGCTGCAACAGAAGTTATCAGTAATGGAGCATCGTTAACCGAAGCAGATCGTCATGTCAGGCAATTAATCCCACATATATATACTTTATTTTGTACTCCATGTTTAAAATATTTATATAACATCAACATCCTTGAATATTCCCAGGCAGTGATTGGAGAAATGCTAAATCTGCATCCTATTTTTACTTTGGAGGAAGGCTACCCTCAGGCAATTTGTAAAGTTAGAAACTTCAGGCATGCCCAGGATTATTTCCAGGAATTTATTGAAGAATATGATGACCTCATTCATATATCCTTATTAAAGGGAATTCACACACAAGGTATTGATAATCGAATCTTGAAATTATTTGTCCAGGAGAACTTTCCGGAAACCCCATTCAGCGAACATAGGATAAATCCATTTTTAGGGGCAATTTTTGGTCCAAAAACATTAGGGTTAATTATTTTTGAGAGACCTTATTCTCTATCTGGCTGACAGTTTATGTAAATGTATGCGTCTATTGAAAAATTAACCAAATTTTTGCTTTTAGAAATCGATCGTCAATTTGATAATCGTTCAGTTTTTGGTGGATTTGAGAAAATTTGTACAGGGTGGAAAACAGAGGCCCTCACTCAAGGGGTCCCTTCAGATCTAACCAATGAAATTTGTAAAATTTTGGCAAATTATGCATCTATGGGACAAACAGATAGAAAAGAAGCGATCAAAAAAATCTTTGAAATCTTAAAAGTTTCAGATAACTTGATATTATGCCCGAATACAAAATACGCTGAATTTTTCGACTCAAAAAACAATTTACGCAAGAAAAATGTTAATGACATAAAAGATACAAAAAACGAATTTCCCAATCCAAATTTGTTTGATTTAGAAAAAGCATTATCAAATCCTGTAATCAAAATTCCAGGTATCGGAAAATTTCGGGCAGAAGCGCTTTCCAGGTTGGGCATTTCAACCATAAAGGATTTAATTTATTTTTTTCCAAGAAAACACGAAGATTTTAGTAATCTCATAACAATAAACCAACTAAAGTTTTCTGAAAAAGTATCAGTAGCAGCTACAGTAAAAAGTATTAACACCAGAAATATAAAGGGTGGAAAACAAAAAATTACAGAAGTTATTGTGGAAGATGATACAGGAAATCTGCGCATTACCTTTTTCAATCAGCCTTTTCTCGAAAAATCGATTAAAGCTGGCATCCGAATTATGGTTTCCGGTAAAGTTGACATGTATATGGGTAGATATGCGCTAACCAATCCTGAGTGGGTCGAATTAGAACGGGGTGGTGTAACGCTTAACCGACTTTATCCTTATTATCCATTGACCAAAAATATCACCCAAAAATGGTTAAGAGAAACAATCTCAAATCAAATTAGTTTATGGGTCCCAAAATTATCTGATTTTTTTAGTCCTGAATACTTGTCTAGAGCAAATATATTAGATCTCCCAACAGCATTAAAAAATATCCATTTTCCAGAGAATTTTGAACTAAAAAGATTGTCTGAAGAACGTTTTTCTTTTCAAGATACCTTTTTTTTACATCTGGCTATGCTTCAACAGAAGAAAAACTGGCAAAATGTTGATGCAAAAAAAATTATTTTTGATTACAAATTAATGACTCAACTGATTGATAATTTGCCTTATTCCTTAACCAACGCCCAGAGAAAATGTATATCTGAAATCCAGTTAGATTTAGCATCAGGTATTCCAATGAGTCGCCTTGTTCAGGGAGATGTGGGATCTGGTAAAACGATTGTCGCAGCCATTATCATTGCCGGAACGGTAAAAAATGGTTTTCAATCCGCAGTAATGGCACCCACAGGTATTCTTGCTGAACAACTATACACAAATATTCGCTCATTTCTTCTTGAAAACAATATTATTTCTCAGGACGAAATTTGTTATCTATCAGGTGATACTTCTGAAAAAGAAAAAAATATCATCAAGGAAAATCTAAAATCTGGATTAATTAAAGTGGCTGTAGGCACTCATGCTCTGATTGAAGAGCCAGTTGAATTTAAAAATTTGGAATTCGTCGTAATAGATGAACAACATCGCTTTGGTGTAATGCAAAGAAAGAAAATCAGAGCCAAAGGCTCATCATCACATCTCCTTGTGATGTCAGCCACGCCTATTCCACGAACGCTTGCACTAACCATTTTTGGCGATCTGGATTTATCGATCATTGATGAAATTCCACCAGAAAGGAAAGATATTAAAACCCTTATCGTCAATCCACAAAAACGATCAGATGCGTTCATGTTAATTCGTAACCTTGTCAATGAAGGATCTCAAGCTTTTATTGTTTACCCGCTGGTCGAATCTGATGACGAGGAATTAACCAGACCAAATGCTGCGGTAAATGAATACAATCACTTGAAAAAAGAAGTCTTTCCTGATCTTTCCATTGGTTTATTGCATGGAAAATTAAAATCAGAAGAAAAAGAAAAAGCCATGCTGGACTTTCGAAAAGGTACATACAAGATTCTCGTAACAACGACAGTTATTGAGGTTGGAGTAGATGTGCCAAACGCAGCAGTAATGATGATTGAAGGAGCCAATCGATTTGGATTATCTCAACTTCATCAATTACGTGGAAGAGTTGGTAGGGGTAATCAACAATCTTATTGTTTATTAATTCCTGAAACTGAAGATGCAATCGAAAATGAACGACTTAAAGCGATGGCTGAAACAAATGATGGGTTTAAACTGGCTGAAATTGATTTGTCTCATAGGGGCCCAGGAGATTTTATAGGTATTCGACAATCTGGCTATAAAGAAATACGATTTTCAAATATAATGAATGTTAAACTTATAGAAAAAGCAAGATCATTAGCGAAAGAAGTTTTAGAAAAAGACCCTGAGTTTATCAATGAAGATAGTCACTTATATAAGATAATAATGTCAGAATACTGGCAGAAAATGATCGGAGAAAAAATCTGAACATGGTAAAAGCTATATTTCCTGGAACTTTTGATCCTATACACTGTGGACACATTGACATCGCGACAAGAGCATCAAAAATATTTAATGAATTGGTTGTTGCTGTTTATGATCGACCATTGAAAAATCTGCTCTTTTCTCCAGAAGAAAGAATTTTTCTCACAAGACAGTCATTAATTGGTATTGAAAATATTAAAGTAGTCGGCTACAGTGGATTAACGGTTGCATATGCCAGAGAAATTGATGCGAAAGTAATAGTCCGTGGTTTAAGAGTAATATCCGACTTTGAACATGAATTTAGGATGGCCTTAGCCAATAAACACCTTGACCCGGGCATTGAAGTAGCTGCGCTCATAACGAACGAAAAATTCACCTTTTTATCATCATCAACAGTGCGAGAAATTGCCTTTTTAGGTGGAGATTACTCTCGTATGGTGCCAAAAATTGTAAAAGAAGCACTGGATAAACGTTTCCTCGAATTAGGAAAAGACCAAGACGTTGTTCAGCAAACTGATTTGCGCGATTAATTTTTTCTGATTATAAAATTTTATATTGCTTGGAGGATTTATGGACATTTTACATCTGGTAGACCGCCTGGAAGAACTATTCAACGAGAGCCGTCCATTGCCCATGATGCGCAAGGTTGTTGTTGATGAAGATAAAATGTTAAGCATTATTGATCAAATGCGTGTTTCCATTCCTGAAGAGATTAAAAAAGCGCAACAATTGTTAGCCCAACGAGACCGACTTATTGCTCAGGGACAGGAAGAAGCAAATCGTACCCTGCAATTAGCTAGAGAAAAAGCTAGCCAGTTGGTTGAAAAAGATGCAATTATTCAAAGTGCTCAAGTTCGGGCAAATCAAATTATTGAACAGGCAAAACAAGAAAGTGAAATCAATAGAATTGAGGCTGACCAATACATCATTACTTCCCTTTCTGATTTGGAAAAAGAATTAGAAGTATTGCTAGTCCAGGTCAGAAATGGCATCAAAGCCCTGCAAAATATATCTAAACCACCAACGGAGTAGGGACTAATTATCTTTTTGCTTCCTGACAGGTTTTTCCTTTACAATTTTTGGATCTGCAGGTAAAAGCACTTCTTCAATAACATCATCCATATGTTTCACAAGGACAATATTTAATTGTTTTCGTACTTTTTTGGATAAATCAACAAGATCTTTTTCATTTTTCTCGGGAATAAATATTTTTGTTATTCCGGCGCGGTGAGCAGCCAGAATCTTTTCTCTTATACCACCGACTGGAAGTATCCTTCCCCGTAGTGTTATTTCTCCAGTTAACGCAACATCTCGACGAACTTTTCGATTCGTGAAAGCTGAAATAAGTGCACTCGCTATTGTTATTCCTGCACTCGGTCCATCCTTTGGAATTCCGCCTTCTGGAATATGGATATGAACATCTACATTTTCAAATAAATCGGCCTCCACACCTAACACATCAGCTTTGGATTTCATATAGGATAATGCAGCTTGAGCAGATTCCTGCATGACCTCGCCTATTTGACCTGTGATTTGAAGATTACCCTTTCCATCAACAATTAATACCTCAACTGGCATAATATCACCACCACTATCAGTCCATGCCATCGCTGTTGCTACGCCAATTTCGTCTTCATGCTCAGCTTCCAGATCAAATATTTGTTGTGGTCCTAAAAATCTTTCAATGTGGTGCGATTCAATTTTAGTCGGGAAGGTTTTACTTTCTGTTTTTAATCGAGCAATTTTCCTGCAAATTCGACCGATCTCGCGCTCAAGATTTCTTACACCAGCTTCGTATGTATAATTTCTGATTATTTGACGAATGGATCCCTCTGGAAACTGCACATTTAAGTCCTCAATACCTGTTTCATGTAATTGTCTGGGAATCAAGAACTGTTTAGCTATCATCACTTTTTCATCTTCAATATAACTGGAAAATTCAATCACTTCCATTCGATCCAACAACGCTGATGGAATTGAGAGGGTTGTATTTGCTGTTGTTATAAATAAAACTTTGGATAAATCATAATCAAGTTCGAGATAATGGTCCGAATATTCTTTATTTTGTTCAGGATCCAAAACTTCCAATAATGCAGCAGATGGATCTCCCCTGAAATCAGATCCCAATTTATCAATTTCATCCAGCATAAATAAAGGGTTGATCGTTCCAGCTTTTTTCATAGTCTGCAGAATCCGACCGGGCAAGGCTCCAATATATGTCCTTCGGTGCCCTCGGATTTCTGCTTCATCGCGGATTCCACCTAATGAAACCCTGACAAACTTCTTTCCTAATGCCTCAGATATTGATCGACCCAATGATGTTTTTCCCGTTCCAGGAGATCCGACAAAACACAATATGGGTTGTTTTGTATCCTGAGGTTTTAATTTTTGGACAGCGATAAATTCAAGGATTCTATCTTTTACCTTTCCCAGACCGTAATGATTTTTTTCTAACACCTGGTTTGCATGTTGCACATCAAGATTATCTTCAGTGGCTTCATACCATGGTAAATCCAGAATCCAATCAATATAACTCCGAATGATTCCAGTTTCCGGTGACATTGGTGGCATTTGTACAAGTCGATCTATTTCCTTATTTACCACTAATTTTGCATCATCAGGTAATTTTTTATTTTTTACTTTCTCCCTTAATTCAGAGAGTTCATTGATAAATAGATCATTTTCACCTAATTCTGCCTGTATTGCCTTCAATTGCTCACGCAAATAATATTCTCTTTGAGTTTTGTCAACTTCGTTTTGGATCTTCGCTTGAATTTCGTCTTCCAATTCCAACACATCCAGTTCCTGCGCTAGAATTCCATTCAAAAATTTCAATCTTTCTCTCGGGTTAACTTCAACAATTAATTTTCGTCGATCCATTGGGCTGATGGTAATTGCTGAAGAGATCATATCGGTTAGCCAGGATGGATCTTGAATATTCGTTGCGAATAATTGGGCTTCCTCCGATAGGCTTTTATCTAAATGAACACATTTAACAAATAAATCTTTACTGATACGCATCAAAGCTTTTATGTGGCGATCATTTGTTACTTTCTCATTTACGACACGAACTCTCACTTTTATAAATGGATCTTCCTGTACAATTGCCAGAATTTCCACCCGTCTTCTCCCTTGAATCAAAGCAGAGTAATCACCTTCCGGAAGGGACATTATTTTTCCAACCGAGATTTCGGTACCAATAGGTAAAAAATCAAAATCCTCCTCCGGCTGGTTCTCATGGTCAACTATATAAATTGCCACAAGCGTTTCAAATTTCTTAAGTGCAGATTGTATGGCACTATAATTAAGTCCAGCATCAATTAAGATTGGTGTCATCATGCGGGGAAAAACGATTAAATCTCGGACAATAATCGCAGCACATTCAAATTCACCATTTTCATCCGGCTCAAAGTTCGGAAATTGATAAAACTCATCAGATCTATATTTATAAGGAATATCAAAATCGTCTTGATTATCTAAAAACCAATTCTCATTCGTCATTGGTTACCTTTCATCTCTATTTTTTTTTGTAAATCAAACCAAACATCTCTCATTCCACCTGCGACAAAAATACTTCCAGCCACCAAAATGAGATTTTCTTTTCCTGCCAACTTAAGCGCTTGATCAAATGCTTCTTCAAGAGATTCAGTAGGAATTGCCCGAACACCCATCTGATTGACTTTAACGACCAGCTCCTCAGGTGATATCGCTCTGGGGTGAATTGATTTTGTGGTAATCACGATCTTTACTCTTGGTAATAACTCAACCAACATTCCATCAATATCTTTATCCTCTGAAGCACCAAAAACTAATACGACAGGTATGCCTGGGAAATAATCATCAATTGCATTTCTTAATCGTAAAGCCGACTCTCGATTGTGGGCGGAATCTATGACGATAAAAGGTCGTCGATTTATTACTTCAAATCTACCAGGCCAGACTACATTGGCAAAACCCTTTCGTATGCTATCATCTGAAATCTTTAAACCATTTTGCCTGAGAATTGCCAATGTCGTAAAGGCAGTGGCTGCATTTTGTACCTGATGAAAACCTAAGAGAGGAATGTGAAACTTGGTTGGTTCCCAATCTTCTCGTCCTGCACTTTCGATAAATGCATTCACTGCGCTTTGATCTTCCTTGGGCCACACAAAGAAATTTTGTCCACTGAGAGATTTAGCTGCTTGCGCATATAAGTAATCTTTCCCAACCTGAAACAGTGGAGAATTTCTTTGTTCTGCAATTTTTTTAAGAACCAGAATTGCTTCATCTTTTTGAGGAGCAACTACCACCGGGGTATTATTCTTTATTATTCCACCTTTTTCGTAAGCAATCTTTGCCAGCGTATCACCCAGGACATTGATATGATCTAAAGATAAAGATGTAATGACAGAAACTAACGGAGAAACAACATTGGTTGCGTCCAGTCTTCCACCTAAACCAACTTCAATTACCGCATAATCTACACGCTTATTCATAAAATAAATAAATGCCATCGCGGTCATCAATTCAAAAGTAGTAATTTCAGAAACAAAAGGAATTTTTGACCGCATGTCATCTACGATTGCAACCATTTCTTCGTGCTTCATTGGGAGAAAATCGACCTGAATTCTTTCGCAAAAATCATGTAAATGGGGAGAGGTATAAAAACCAACTTTATATCCTTCTTCAAACAAAGCGTGTGCAATAAGTGCAGATGTAGATCCCTTTCCTTTTGTTCCAGCCACATGAATCACAGGATATTTTTTGTGGGGATTATCAAATAATTCCATAAATTTATGCATTCTATCCAAATTAAATTTATCTTCGGTGTAGCGCATGTTTCTGGTCATGCTGTAATCGATAAATGTATATAAATAATCCAGCGCTTCTTGATATTTCGTTTCGATATCCATTGATACTCCCACAATATAAGGTAGAGTTGAATTCTACTAAACGCAATTTAATTTTGCAAGTACAATTTAATAAATCCTGATTGCTCATTCCAGGAAATGATATGGCACTTTGTTATATCGAAATTAAAATTGATCTACCTTTTGCTAAAAATCTTAAAGATAAACGAAGGGTCTTAACTTCGATAATTTCTAGGATTTCTAAAAAATACAATGTATCCATATCAGAAATTGATTTCAATGATGTATGGAAATCTTCAAAATTAGGAATCGCGATTGTTGCACAAAATGGAAAGATATTCGATCCAATGGTCAAAAATATCCTCGATTTTTTGGAATCTTCTTTCCCAGAAATCCAAGTATCAATAACTCATAAAGAATTTTTATAAGGAGGAAAAGCATGGACTTGCTGTTAGCTGGAAAAATAATTTTTATTGCAGGATCCAGTCAAGGACTCGGGTATGCAATTGCTGAAACATTGTTGAACGAAAAAGCTGTCGTGATAATCAATGGGCGCAATCAGCAAAAGCTTGATGAAGCGGTAGAGAAATTAACCAAAAATAAAAATGGCTCTGTTTATCCAATTGCAGGTGATGTAACAGAATTAAAATTTTCTTCCAAATTATTTGAATTTATTGAATCAAAATTTGGAAAATTAGATGTACTCATCACCAATTCAGGGGGGCCAGCACCAGGAGCATTTGAATCAATTAATGATGAATCCTGGTACAACGCCTTTGAATTATCATTTCTCAGTCATGTGAGACTGATTCGAACAATGTTACCTTTACTACGATTTTCTGAACAAGGCAATGTACTGACAGTAACTTCATATTCTGTAAAACAGCCAATTCCAAACCTGATATTATCCAATTCAATACGTGCGGCAACAATTGGACTCACAAAGACGTTAGCATTGGAATTAGGAAAAGATGGCATTCGATTTAACTCAATTTTGCCAGGATGGACAAAAACCGAAAGAGTAAAAACATTAATGGAAAACCGTGCTCATACAAATAATTCTTCGGTGGAGGATGAAATTGCAAAACAAGCTTCAGAAAGCCCATTAGGTAGAATGGCAGAACCAGAAGAATTTGCAAATGTTGCAGCTTTTCTCGTATCCCCAAGAGCTTCTTATCTGACAGGTACTATGCTTTCAGTTGATGGAGGTATGGTAAAAGGAATATTATAATGGTTTCATTTTCAAGTACAATTGGGAAATTGCATTGTCAATGATTCTTTGTAGGAGAAGATTTGAACCAAGAAAAAACACTACTAAATCAACTGGAAAGAATTTTACCCCTTGTTGAAAAACCAGGCAGGTATGTAGGCGGTGAATACAATTCTGTTGTAAAAAATTGGGAAGAAGTTTCAACAAAGATAGCTCTGGTCTTTCCTGATATTTATGATATTGGATTGTCCAATCTTGGATTGCAAATCTTATATGAAAATATTAATCAACGGAAAGATTGTTTGGCAGAACGGGCATACTCACCATGGCAGGACATGGAAGATTTACTCAGACAAAATAAAATCCCCCTGTATTCATTGGAGTCCAAATCTCCTTTAAAAGATTTTGATATGATTGGGTTTACGCTCCCATATGAAACCCTTTACACAAACACCCTGAATCTCTTAAACCTTAGCCAAATTCCGATACGTACAGAGAACCGAGGTAAAGAACTTCCACTCATCATTGCCGGTGGTCATGCAACCTATAATCCCGAACCTATGGCTCCTTTTATTGATGCATTCCTGATCGGCGAAGGTGAAGAAATTCTTTTAGAAGTTATTGATGCTTATCAGAAGTGGAAAAAAGACGACCTATCCAAAAATGAACTATTGTTAAATATTTCTTCCATTGATGGCGTTTATGTCCCATCGTTTTACGATCCACAATACAATCCAGATGGTACATTTCTTAATATGAAGGTCGAAAATAAAAGTGTACCAAAAAAGGTAACCAAACGGATCATGGGAAAACTGCCTTACGCCCCCACTCGATTTATCGTTCCTTCTATCGGGGTAGTCCACAATCGCATTGCCGTTGAAATCATGCGCGGTTGCACACGAGGATGTCGCTTTTGTCACGCTGGAATGATTAACCGTCCCATCAGGGAGAGGACTGTTCAGGAAATCATCCAAACGATCGAAATCGGTCTTGAAAATACTGGATTTGAAGAAGTAGCCTTATTATCCTTGTCATCAAGTGACTACACGAATGTTTTAGAGTTGGTTGAAGAAATAAGCAATAAATTTGCAGGAAAAAATTTAACGATTTCTTTGCCTTCATTAAGGATAGACTCTTTTTCAGTGGGTTTAATGGAGAAGCTGAAAGGCTCTCGTCAGGGTGGTTTTACGCTCGCTCCTGAAGCGGCTTCAGAGAGAATGCGCAAAATAATTAATAAGCCGATTTCAGAAGAAATGTTACTGACGACTGCTTTCGAGATTTTCAAACGTGGTTGGCACACAATAAAGCTTTATTTTATGATTGGTCATCCATCAGAAACGTTGGAAGATGTTGCTGAAATCGCCGCTTTATGTAAAAAAGTTCTTGCTGTTGGTTTAAAAGCAATTGGTAGAAGAGCAAAAGTGCACGCTGGTGTTTCTACTTTTGTTCCAAAACCACATACTCCTTTTCAATGGGTTGCATGTGATCAGCAAGAATCTATTCGCCAGAAACAAAACCTCCTTAGAGAGGAACTCAAAGGTCCTGGATTGAAATTTAATTGGACAGATCCAAAAGAGACAGTGATGGAGGCCTGGCTTTCGCGGGGTGATCGAAGATTGGCTGAAGTCATCGAAACAGCCTGGAAAAATGGAGCGAAGTTCGATGCCTGGCAGGATTTCAAAAATTATGATATTTGGATGCACGCCTTTTCCGATGCAAATCTTGACCCTGATTTTTATGTCCACCGTGAACGAAATATTGATGAGATTTTTCCTTGGGATCACATCTATCCAGGCGTAAAGAAAACATACCTAAAAACAGAATATCTTAACAGCCTTTCGTTGCGATTGCGCAGTGATTGTAGAGAACAATGTTACGCCTGCGGTATCACTCAGACATTTAATCATTTACGCAAAGAAGATCCTGGAATTGTTTGGAAGTGCCCCAACTTGTCCCCCAGAAAGAGTAAAAATGAATTATCGATACCGAATTAATTACTCAAAAAAAGATGGTATGCGATACACATCCAACCTGGATATTCATAAAATGTGGGAAAGAACATTCAGAAGGGCTAAACTGCCTTTAGCCTACAGTCAGGGTTTTCATCCACAACCGAAAATTCAACAAGCCAGTCCTTTACCACTTGGTTTCCTGAGTGACTACGAAATTGTTGATTTTTTCCTGGAGCAGGAAATGGATATATTACCTCTTGAAGCTGCACTCAATAATTCTCTTCCATCTGGAATTTCAGTAAATTCCATTATCAAAATCAATCTGGTAGAACCAGCTTTACAGACTCAAACAATCGCCTCTGAATATCATATTTTATTTCTTGAGGAATTTGATTCAAACAAAATAATCGAAAGCATTCAAGACCTAAAAAGCAAAAAAACGGTTATTCGAAGCCGAAGAGGGAAATCTTACGACTTGCGACCACTCATTTTAGATCTTGAGATTATTATGGAAGACTCCTGTTATCTTAAAATGTTATTAAAATCCAAAGATGGCGCAACGGGTAGACCTGAAGAAGTACTGAGTGAGTTGAATATCCCGGTTGAGTTCACGAGAATTATTCGCAAAAAGATAATCCTTGCATATGAAGTGCAGAATAATAACTAAATAACATTTATGTCCACAGAATTTTATCTAATCCGGCAATGCTCAAATCAAAATTGTAATTTTCGTTTTCCTGCCCCTAATAATTCTGGGATTGGTGTTCAATGTCCAAAATGCAAATCAGAAACTTTGATTATTCATGAAATTAATCTGACTCAAGAAGAGCTATATGAAAATAATGGGCTTCATCAAGCAAATAAGTTAATCGTCGTTCTGGATAATATTCGTTCTACTTTCAATGTGGGAGCTATTTTTAGGTCCTGCGATGGTGTTGGTATTAAAAAAATTCACCTTTGTGGAATAACCCCTTCTCCAACCAACCCAAAAGTTCACAAAACTTCCTTAGGATCGGAATTTACAGTAAATTATGAGACTCACCCCAATACAGTATCCCTCATAAAATCTATGAAGGAAAACGGCTATATAATTTGGGCATTAGAAAAAACATCAATATCGCAATCAATAATTAATTATGAAATATCTGAATCCTCACAACCAACAATCCTTGTGGTCGGCAATGAAATCACAGGGATAGATCCTGATGTTTTAAAACTATGTGATGCCCACTTGCATATTCCAATGGTGGGATTAAAGAATTCATTAAATGTCGCGATCGCTTTTGGTATTGCAGTTTATTCATTGACGAAAAATAATTTTTCTTCATCGAAAACCTTCGAGGTGTAATGATGCCGATTTATGAGTACATTTGCAATGAATGTCACCAAAAATTTGAAGCATTAAGAAAATTTTCCCAGTCAGATGATCTAATTTCGTGTAAAGTTTGCCATTCCTCAAACACCCAGCGAGTCATTTCTGTTTGTAATTCGACCAATCAGGGTAAACTGTTATCTGGAAATGGATGTGGTTCATGTTCAAGCGGAATTTGCTTATCATGCCATCATTAAAGGAGAAATATGAAGTTCAATTTTAAAAATAAAAACATTATCATTACCGGCGGGTCAAGTGGAATAGGGTTGGCACTTGTAACAGAATTGGTCAATATGGAAGCGAATATATGGATTATTGCAAGAGATGAAGAGAAAATCTTAGCTGCTATTAAGAAAATTAATGATCAAAATCAAAGGATAAATTACTTTTTGGCAGATGTCCAAAATTATTCCGATGTTAAAATATTGGCAAATGACCTGAGTCAAAAAAATATAAAGATAGATGGGCTGATCAATTCTGCAGGTGTTACCCACCCAGAAGAATTTGAATCTATCCAAATGGATAAAATTCGATGGTTGATGGATGTCAACTATTTTGGGACTGTAAATTGCATTATGGCGTTTTTACCTTTGATGTCAGCAGGTTCCTTTATCGTCAACATTTCTTCATTGGCAGGCGTAATAGGTTTGTATGGCTATTCTGCTTATAGTGCCAGTAAATTTGCAGTCCGCGGTTTTTCTGATGTTTTGCGAAGTGAATTAAAGCCGAAAGGCATATATGTATCGATTGTTTTCCCTCCTGATACTGACACGCCTCAATTAGCTTACGAAAATAAATTTAAACCAGAAATTACAAAAAAAATCTCTGGCTCAGCCACAAGTGTTTTAAGCCCACAAAAAGTATCACACGAAATAATAATAGGCATTAAAAAGAGAAATTATGTCATTATTCCAGGAATTGAAAGTAAAATTTTATACCACTTGAGTAATCTTCTCGGACCATTGACGTATAAAATTATGGATTTAATGGTTTCGCGGGCGATGAGGCAGACAACCCGTAAAAAATGATCTGATTAATCCATAAGACAAAAATAATCCAGACGATATCAGCTAATAATAAATGAACAAGTTGCATCCATATAGGTGCAAGTAAGATCACGTTGATCACGCCAACAAACAATTGAATTAAAAACAGACCTGCCAGATATCTGGAGTAGGTGTTTAATTTTTCGTTTTTAGATTTCTTTAGAAAATTGTTGTAGATAACATAAAGACCTAAACCTATAAAAACTGCAAAAATTGGATGGTAAACCCTTAACTGTAATAAAAAATTATCTCCTGAAAAATCCTGTTCAACACCTTCCGCTAATGAAGCTGCAGGAAATAAGGTATCTCCTAAAGCAGTAATTGCTCCACTTGCTCCTAAAAATAGGAATAACACAAAAATCAAGATAAAAAGCTGTCTGGCATTTCGATTAATTAATAATTTCTTTGGTTCCCCATCACGGATCCATTCAAACAATAAAGTATTACTTCCTAACAATAAGAATGTATTGACAAGATGGAATGCAATGACCATTGCGCGAGTTAATGAAGAATTTTCACCAGTCAGGTCAAATAAAACTAAGCCAGCGCCAATGAGCGCCTCGATAATTATAAAAATAAAAACAAATAAAGCTGCAATTCCAATTTTAGATTTCTTTCCATATTTCCGAAAAACCCAAATAAATAAAATCAGTACAAAAATGATTGTTAAGCCACTCGTAATACGATGTGAAAATTCTATTAGGGTTTCCAACTGCGGAGATGTTGGAATGATCTCTCCATTACAGGAAGGCCAGTGAGAACCACAGCCCGCTCCAGAACCCGTAGCTCTAACCAATGCACCAATTAAAATTACTAATACGTTATAAATCAGTACGAAAAGACTATATTTTCTTAAAGACATTTTTAGCCCTCCAGGTTTTCAATAAAAAATGACATAAATATTGAATTTTTACCCAAATATCAATTTTAGCTAATCTTACCTTATGTTATACTGCTTGAGCGAATTAACAAAAATATGTGTCATTTCTATAATTAGCGGTCAGGGTGTTTTTGGCGTGCGGATGAACGCCAAAAACACCTGCTTACCTCGATTTATTGAGATGATACAAAAATATTTGGTTTAGGAGAATAAAATGAAGAAAGATTTTATTGCCATCACAGATTATTCCTCATCTGACTTGCAAGGCATACTGGACTTAGCAATTGATCTAAAAAAGGAGTGGAAAGCTGGAGGTAATCAACCCATTCTAAAAAATAAAGTGATGAGTATGATTTTTCAAAAACCTAGTTTACGAACCAGAGTAAGTTTTGATATGGCTATGCGACATCTTGGTGGTGATGCGCTTTACCTTTCTCCAAGCGAAATTGGTTTAGGAAAACGCGAATCAATTGCTGATGTTGCCAGAGTAATTTCTGGTTATGTAGATATCATTATGGCACGTGTGTTTGACCATGTTCATGTTGTCGAATTAGCGAAATGGGCAGACATTCCTGTTATAAATGGTTTGAGTGATTACAATCACCCATGCCAGGCAATGGCCGATGCATTGACCATTATCGAAAATTTTGGATCAATGAAAGGCCTAAATGTAACATTTATTGGTGACGGCAATAATGTAGCTGTTTCATTATTGCATATCTGCGCAAAATTAGGTGCTAACTTTACGCTTAGTGGACCAGAAGGGTACGATATGCTACCCCAAGCGGTTGAATTAGGGCAGAATATTTCATCGGAAACTGGTTCCAAAATTCATTTCACCAGGAACCCATATGAAGCCGTGAAAAATGCACATGTTATTTATACAGATACCTGGACCTCGATGGGTCAGGAGGAAGAAGCTAAAAAACGTGAAGTCGTCTTCCCGCCCTATCAGGTAAATGAGAAGCTCGTGAATGAAGCAGATAAAGATGTGATCGTATTACATTGTTTACCAGCTCACCGTGGTCAGGAAATTACGGATGCAGTTGCAGACGGTCCTCACTCTCGCTTATTCCCACAGGCACATAATCGCCTCCACGCTCAAAAAGCAATTATTGTCAATTTACTCAAAGGAATATAAACAAATGGAATCAAAATATTATATTGAATTAGAAGAACAATATGGTGCCCACAATTATCATCCACTGGACGTCGTGATTGAACGTGGTGAAGGTGTATGGGTTTATGATGTTGAAGGTAATAAATATTTAGATTGTCTCAGTGCTTATTCTGCGTTGAATCAAGGACATGTTCATCCAAAAATTTTAGACGCGATGATTGAACAAGCGAAAAAAGTGACATTAACCTCCAGAGCCTTTCGCAATCAACAGCTCCCTCTGTTTTACAAAGAATTATCTGAAATGACAGGCTATGAAATGTCATTACCCATGAATAGTGGCGCAGAAGCTGTAGAAACAGCGATTAAATTAGCACGAAAATGGGCTTATAAAACCAAAGGAATCCCCTATTATGAAAGTGAAATCATTGTCGCGGATGGCAATTTTCATGGAAGAACCATAACGATCATATCTTTCTCAACGGAAGAATTTTACAAAAAAGAATTTGGCCCATTCACACCAGGTTTTATAACCGTAAAATATGGTGATCTGAAGTCTTTAGAAAGTGCAATTACCCCAAACACAGCAGCAATCATGTTAGAACCTATCCAGGGCGAAGGTGGTGTAATCATTCCTCCCATGGGATATTTACAATCTGTGCAAAATCTTTGTCAAAAGAATAATATCCTTTTCATTGCTGATGAAATTCAAACCGGTCTTGGTAGAACTGGAAAATTATTTGCCAGTCAGCATGAAAATGTTCGCGCGGATATGGTCATCATCGGTAAAGCTTTATCTGGTGGATTTTACCCAGTCTCGGCAGTTCTTGCAGATCGAGAAATAATGGGATTATTCCAACCCGGAGAACACGGATCAACATTCGGTGGTAATCCATTAGGCGCAGCTGTAGCGCGAGCTGCATTGAATGTAATTCAGGAAGAAAAATTAATCGAACGCGCGGAAGACCTGGGAAATTATTTTAGAGAGGAATTGAAAAAAATATCCAGCAAGCATGTAAAAGAAGTTCGTGGTCGAGGTCTTTTGATTGGTGTTGAATTAAAACCTGAAGCCGGTGGTGCAAGACGTTTCTGTGAAGTCTTAAAAGAAAAAGGAATATTGGCAAAAGAGACACATGATAATGTTATTCGTTTTGCTCCACCATTAATCATCTCAAAAGATATTTTAGACTGGGCACTACCCATTATCAAAGATACTCTTTTGATGGATTAACAAAGAAAAAAATTAGCCGCCTTGAAAAAGGCGGTTTTTTTATCTTCCCGGAACAAAATGGTCTAAAATAATCCTAACAAAGAATAAAAGAAATCAGGTGAAATTATGGAAAGAAGAGCAAAAATCATTGCTACATTAGGTCCGAGTAGTGATAACGAAGAAATTTTAAGAAAATTGATCCTTGAAGGTCTTGATATCGTTCGTTTGAATTTCTCTCACGGAAGTCATGAGAATCATTTACAAAGTATTGAATTAGTCAGAAAGTTATCGAAAGAAATACATAAACCTATTACGATCCTGCAAGATCTACAAGGACCCAAATTACGAGTTGGCAAACTACCACCCGAGGGTGTCCAACTTGAAAAAGGTCAAACTGTAGCCTTAACTCCGGTTGATTTAAATCAGCCTCTCGATATTGCTGATTCTGCTAGCGTAACACTTCCTTTAGACGTACCAAATCTTGCCAGAAGTGTTAATCCAAAAGATCGCATCCTCCTGGATGATGGTCACCTGGAGTTGGAAGTAATAAATGTTGTCAAAGATACAGTTTTTGCTAAAGTAATCTTAGGAGGAATTTTAACCTCAAATAAAGGCGTGAACTTGCCTGGAACAGATCTTAAGATTCCCGGGTTCACAGAAAAAGATAAAGAAGATCTTGAATTTGGTTTGAAAAATGGTATTGACGCTGTTGCGATTTCCTTCGTTTCCGGTCCTGAGGACGTGGTGAGAGTCAAGGAAGCGATTCGTAAATTAGCACCATATCGAATCCCACCGATTGTTATTGCAAAAATGGAACGCCCTCAGGCGATTGAAAGATTAGAAGAAATACTGGATGTGACCGATGGAGTTATGGTAGCTCGTGGTGATCTGGCTGTTGAAACCTCTCCTGCTTGTGTTCCCATTTTTCAAAAGAAAATTATTGATTCAGCATACAAAAAAGCAAAATTTGTTATAACTGCGACTCAGATGTTAGATTCAATGATCAATAGCCCTCGTCCAACTCGAGCCGAAGCATCCGATGTGGCAAATGCTATTCTGGACGGAAGTGATGCAGTCATGCTCTCGGGTGAGACGGCTGTTGGAAAATATCCACTCGAGGTTATCTCGATGATGGTTTCAATCATCAAAGAAGCTGAAGCAAATTATCATCTTTGGGGATATATAAAAAGTCATCCAATGGACCAGACACATGATGATGCTGTCGCTATAACCAGGGCAGCAGGCGACTTGGCCTTTGATCGAGATGTAGCTTATATTGCAGTATTAACCCAATCAGGTAAAACTGCTTTATTAATGTCAAAAGTTAGGCCAAAGGTTCCGATTCTAGCTTTTACTCCAGAAATAGAAACTTTCCGAATGCTTTCACTATTTTGGGGTGTAAAACCATATCAGGTTCCACACGCCACAACGATTGAGGATATGGTTGCCTTTGTGGAGGAGGCGATCATCGCCTCCAATCCTATTCAAAATGGCCAGCAAATTATTTTTGTGTCTGGTCTACCAATGGGTGATATGCGCCCCCCTAACTTTTTACTATTACATACAATAGGGAAAAAATAATCTATGAGAGTCTTTACTACTTTTATCGATCCTGATGAGTTAGGTAAATTATTGGGGTATGAGAATTTGGTTATCTTTGATTGTCGTTTTGATCTCATGAATCCGACCTGGGGTTACCAGGATTACATGAAAAATCACATCCCAAACGCGATTTATGCGGATTTAGAAAAGGATTTATCCGGAAGGATTACTGAAGAAACTGGCAGACACCCTTTACCAGAACAAGATAAATTTATCGAAACCTGTTCAAATTGGGGAATTGATGAGCACAAACAGGTGGTTGTCTATGATACAACCTCTGGATCATTCGCCAGTCGCTTATGGTGGATGTTGAAATATTTTGGTCATTTAAATGTAGCCATATTGAACGGAGGACTCTCTGCCTGGCTTAATGCTGGTTTTTCACAAGAATTCGGAAATATCCAGCATAAATCCTCAAAATTTGTTGGATCACCTGATCCTGAGTTAATGAAAACAACATCTCAAATGGAAAAGACCATATTTAATCCAGATTACACAATCATTGATGCAAGATCAAGAGAACGCTATTTAGGATTAGAAGAGCCATTAGATAAGGTTGCTGGCCACATCCCCAATGCTATTAATTTTTTTCATCAAGATAATTTAGATCCAAATGGCAATTTGTTGCCAATAGAACAATTACGAGAAAAATATAATGAATTACTTGAAGGAAAAAACGATACATCAAAAATCGTTTATTGTGGATCCGGAGTTACATCCTGCTTGAATTTTGCAGTAATGCAACACATCGGTATAAAACCAATCCATTTATATTTAGGTTCATGGAGTGAATGGATCAGAAATCCAAATCATCCAATCATTACGGAAAACATTTCCTGATTTCTTAAATAATTGGATGATTCAAATTTTATTCAACATAATTATTTCATAAACAACGATTGATTAAGTTTTTCCAGTGCATCAGCTGAAGGACGTAATTTGCTCGGTTCTAAACGATTTAAAGGCTCATCAGGCAAAGAGTATCGATCAAACAATGTTTTAGCGTTAGGATCGACAAATAAGAGCCCTGTAATCAATGTATTTTCCCTTTCAGCTTCCTCTAATATCCTCAATGCTTCATAACGGTTTGTAGGATCATAATCCTTGTCTAATTTTTTCATAAGAACTACGGTACCATCATGTAAGGAAACTTCTTTTGATGAACCAGGTTCGAAATCTTCAATAGTAATTTCATCTCTGGCTTGAACAAACTCAATGTCATGAAGTTTAATTTCATGTTCTTTACCCCATAAATATGAGTGGTAAGAATTTTCTTTATTATGAAAAGTAACACAAGGACTGATAATGTCTAATATCGCCAATCCATTATGACTGAGAGCAGCTTTGAGTAAATTTTTCAATTGTTTGGGATCACCGGCAAAACCTCTAGCAACAAATGATGCATTTGTCACCAAAGCTTCCATACAGATATCAACTGGCAAATATGTATTTATTCCCTGTCGTTTTAACAACAAACCCTCTTCAGCAGTTGCAGAAAATTGTCCTTTGGTTAATCCATAAACCCCATTATTTTCAACAATATACACCATAGGCATATTGCGGCGAGCTAAATGTTTAAATTGACCCATACCGATCGAAGCTGTGTCTCCATCGCCACTTACCCCTAATCCTTTGACTGTAATATCAGCAAATAATCCACCTAATGCGATCGACGGCATCCTTCCATGTAAACCATTGAATCCGAACGATCGGTTGAGAAAATAGGTAGGACTTTTACTGGAACATCCAATCCCGCTGAATTTGGCAATTTTTTCAGGAACAATTCCTAACTCATAACAAGCAGCCACAATCTGACTGGAAATTGAATTATGACCACAGCCTTGACAAAGTGTACTTGGTGCTCCACGGTAATCCGCCCGGGTTAATCCAGCAGAATTTTCGTTACCTGTTTTAATCTCACCATTAACCATCATTATTTCTCCTCGTCTTTTCGGATTTCATTTGCAATCCATTTGGCTGTTAGCGGTAATCCATCAACTTTGGTTATATTTCTGAATTTATTAGCTTCTACCGGAGCAGCTAAGGTTAATAATTGAGCTAATTGGCCATCTCGATTTAGCTCTACAACGTAAATTCTGTCATGTGTGTGAAGGAACTCGATAACTTCTTGATGAAAAGGAATACTTTTAATTCTCATGTAATCAAAATTCAAATGATCCTTAGAAAGTATATCCATAGCCTCCTCAACTGGAAAGGATGCTGATCCAACACAGATAATACCGCTTTTTGACTCATTTATTTTTATAATTGGTTTGGGAAGATATTGTTTCCCTTTTTCAAATTTCTTTTTAATTCGCATCAAGCTTTCTTCCCAAATTTTTGGATCTTCGGTGTATTTAGCATATTCGTCATGCCCAGTTCCACGTGTAAAATAAGCAGCTTTTGGATGCATATTACCGACCAAAGTTCGATAAGTAATCCCATCCCCATCCAGATCTCTATACCGACCAAATTCATTCTGATATTTATCCAGCATCTTTTGTAAATCTTCTTCCCACAATATTTTTCCGCGATCGATCGGTTGATCCGGATAATCAAATTTTGGTGTCATCCATTCATTCATGCCTAAGTCCAAATCCGACATGACGATAACAGGTGTTTGTAACCTTTCAGCGATATCAAAAGCCTTCCATCCAAACTCAAAACATTCATTTACAGATCCTGGGAAGAGCATAATATTGTCGGTATCTCCATGTCCCATGAATTTTACAAAAGTTATATCCCCTTGGGCTGTCCTTGTGGGTAACCCAGTACTCGGTCCAACTCTTTGGACATTCCAGATAACAACGGGTATTTCAGCATAATACGCAAGTCCAATAAATTCGGTCATCAAGCTCAAACCCGGTCCGGAGGTTGAGGTCATCGATCTCAAACCACCCCATCCAGCCCCAATGGCCATACCAATCGCTGCTAACTCATCTTCCGCCTGAACAATTACTGATGTTACCTTCCCAGTAATAGGATCAGTCCTCAATTCAGGAATGTATTCATGTAATGATTCAGCTAACGAAGAAGCAGGTGTAATTGGATACCAGGCTGTAAACTGAACCCCGCCAAATATTGAGCCTAATGCACCAGCCGTATTTCCATCAGACATGATCCATCCATCGTTCCCTTGCATGGGTTCAACAAAATAAGGGTCTGATTTGGTTAGATTTTTCTCAGCCCATTCTGCAGATTTTCCGATGACATCCATATTAAGATTTACAGGTTTTTCTTTGTTCTTAAAATGGAAGCTTAATGCTTCCTTGATAATGTCAAGTGGTATCCCAAGCATTTGAGCCAATATGCCTACATACACCATATTAGATATGTAATCTTTTAAACTGGGCGTAACTTCAGATTCTTTGATAATTTTTCGAATAGGCATAGGATAGTAAACAATATCATCTCTGGTATTGGCTATTTTGATATCATCAGGATAGAAAAGTGCACCACCAGGAACAATGCAATCAATCTCTTTATTGATTGTTGAGGGGTTCATCGCAATCACAATATCATCCTCTTGTACTCGAGCTAAAAAACCATGCTTACTCAATCTCAACGTATACCAGGTTGGTAACCCTTGAATATTCGAAGGAAAAATGTTCTTTCCGGATACTGGAATCCCCATTTTAAATATGGCACGCATTAAAGTTGTATTAGCAGTTGCGCTTCCAGATCCATTAACTGTACTGAAAGTTATGCAAAAATCATTGATTATTTTATTGTTTTTTATGATTTCAACCTCTTTTGTAGGATTATTTTTAACCATAGCTTCTCCTTCTTACAGGATCTATTTATTCGAAAGTTTGCGAAGGTACAGATTTATTAATTTTTATCAATAAATTTTTATGTTCAAGAAATGCTTCCAATGCTTGATGAATATTCCCGGATTGAATTCCCTCATAAACGAGTCGATGAAAATGCCAAACTCTTTTCAGGTAATCCAGATCATTGATAATTGCATAGCCTTGATATTCGTAAATATCCCAATACACCGAAAAAATCGATTCGACAAAATTATTCTGGATTTTCGAGAAGATTTTTGCGTGGAATTCTCGATGCTCTGCATGTGGTAATTTGGGGGGGTTGGAAATTATTTTTTCTTCAGCTCTTAAAACAATATTTTTTAATTCATCAATATCATTTTTTGATAATTTAGCAACTGATTCAAGAAAATAAGCTCCCTCTAGATGGTTCCTCATATCCCTGAACTCTTCAAAATAATTCGAAGAAATGGTAATAGCGTAAGTAGCAGATAATAAAAGGGTTGGGGTAAAGCAATATGGCAACCAACGAATTCCAGTTTTTGGTTTAACTTCAACAAAACCCAATACTCTGGCAACTTCTAATTGTTCTCTCAAACTGGCAACACTAACCTGTAACTCTTTACTGAGCATTGTTAATGCTGGAATTCTTTCTTCCCCCGATAAAGATTTTTCGGCTATATACCTGAGAAATTCCGATAAATGGTTGTTCGAATTTGCGAATATCATTATTAAATAACCAAAATACTAATAATCTGATTAATCGGATGATTAATACTTAACTGTTAGTATAGCATTTTCGCAACTATCAAGTCAAGAGAACTATGTAATGCTATCCTTATACATTTAATCCGTAATTTTTGTGATTTATGAATCACCTGATTGAATGGATAAGCAACCTAATTCTTCAATCATACCCAACAAACTTGCAACTGCTATTGGTAGAACTTCTTCATCAAAATCAAATTTTGGATGATGGTGCCCATAAATCAGGTTCTTATCTGGATTTGCCGATCCAATAAAATAAAAACAACCGGGAATCTCATTTAGGAACAAAGAAAAATCTTCTGAACCCATCGTTTTAATATTCATATCAATGGAAAAAGAAGGAAAAACCTTAAGAATCACCTTTTGTAAATCAGTTGCAATTTTTGAATTATTTATAACAGCAGGTGTCACCTCATTCAAAGTAAATTCAACGATACATCCCATACTCTCACCCACAAATTTAGAAATTCTTTCCAGATTTTGAATAATTTCCATCCTTACTTGTGAATCAAATGTACGAATTGTTCCTGAGAGGTATACAGAATCGGGTATTACATTAAATGTTGAACCACCTTTTATGCTGCCAAAACTAATAACAACATTATCGAGAGGAGAAATATTTCTGCTCACAATCGTCTGTATGGTTGTTATGATATGAGCAGCGCAAACGATTGGATCTATTGCTTTATGCGGTAATCCACCATGACCGCCTTTTCCATTCACGATGATTTCAAAAGTATCAGCACCGGCCATCATTGCACCAGAATTAATTCCAAACCAACCTAGAGGTTTTTCATTCCATATATGCAACCCTAAACAATAATCGGGCTTAGGATTTTCTAAAACACCATCTTCGATGGTTGCAAGAGCTCCACCAAGTCCCTCTTCAGCAGGTTGAAAAATAATTTTTAAAGTTCCCTTAATTTGGTCTGTATTTAAACTAAGAATTTTTGCGATTGTAAGGCCGATTGCCATATGTCCATCATGACCGCAGGCATGCATAATCCCGTCATTTTTTGAAGCGTAAGAGGTAGTGTTGGTTTCACGGATAGGCAATGCATCCATGTCGAATCTCAATAATAATGTTGGTCCAACTAAAGAGCCTTTAAGGACACCAAGAACACCCGTTTTTCCGATGTATTTTTTTACAGCAAAACCAAGATTCATTAATTCTTTGGCGATTATTTCCGAGGTTCTTATTTCCTGAAAGCCCAATTCGGGATGTTCGTGAAAATCCCTTCTAAAACTAACTGAATAATCAAAATTTTCTTTGGCTAAATGGAATAAATTATTTTCTGTCATTGCTCTTTTTCTGATTTGAAGGTCTGCGTTTTCTCCAACGAGGACTTCTTCCTTTTCCACCTTGTTGCTTTTTACTTTGATTTCTTTCCTTAATCTCACTATCAGGATCTTTATTGATAGAGTCACTCTGATCAACTTCAACAAACACATCTTTATCTTCAGATTTAATTTTTGATTGGATTTGTGGATGAGAGGAACCATCAACCAATTGAATATCTGAATTGAAAAATTCTTTTCTACCAATCTCCGGAATATCAACGATCACAGCCATTTTAAGGGGTAATACATCAAAAACCTTACCTTCCCCGACTGGTGTAATTACCCTTTTATTCCTCTTTGGTAACTGCTTTCTATTCTCGGCATACATTTCATATTCATAAATCAAACAACATCTTAATCGACCACACATACCGGTAATTTCCGTTGGTGTTAATGAAATGCCCTGTTCTTTTGCCATCCTGATGGATATCGAACTAAAATCTGTCAGGAATTTCGAACAACATCTTGTTGGCAAACCACATGCACCCATCCCCCCAAATATTTTTGCCACATCCCTGGGACCGATTTGTCTCAACTCAACTTGTGAATGAGGAACAAATTTATTTAATTCTTGTTTTAGATTTTTTAATTCAACCTTGTTATCCCCTTCATAACTGTATAAAACTGATGTTCTTGATCCATCAAGGCTTAATTCAACCGATACGATTTTGACGCCATCAAGATTTTGCGCTTTGATTTCTTTTCTAGAAAAATCTAATAATTCAGCTTCTTTTTCTTCATTGGCTTTCTTTTGTTGGAAATCTTCTACTGTTGCTTTTCGATCAATCTTTTTCCAAGAACTCTCTCCAGGAGTTGAAACATTACCAATAATTTGAGCAACTTCGCCTAATTGCCAACCACGCGCAGTTTCTACAACCACATGATCGCCAGGTGAAAGGTCCATATCTGCATCAACTTCAAAATGGTATAGTTTTCCAACTTTTGAAAACCTGACTGAAACAACATTATGTAGGGGTTTATTTTCCATTTATTACTCGACAATCTCTAATTGAATGTCCGGGTTTTTATTTAAAGCAGCCATACTTAATTTTGCTGCGATTAATTCAGACATTTTCTTCAATGCCATAGCTGCTTTAGAATCTGGATGTGAAATCACTATAGGTATACCAGAATCTCCACCTACACGCACATCAGTGGCAAGTGGAATTTTTCCAAAAAACTCTGTTTGGGCTTCATTTGCTAATGCTTCTCCACCACCACTACCGAATATCTCCATGATGTGACCATCAGGCAATTCAAGAAAACTCATATTTTCAATCACACCAAGAACTGGAATATCAAGCTGTTTGAACATATATAATCCGCGACTTGCATCCTCTAAAGAGACGGCTTGTGGCGTGGTGACAATCACACCACCGCTGATCGGAATTGATTGTGCGAGGCTTAATTGAGCATCACCTGTTCCAGGTGGTAAATCGATGATGAGATAATCCATTTCACCCCAAGCAACATCCGACAAAAATTGCCGTATTGCAGAATGTAACATTGGACCACGCCAGATGAGTGGTTGACCAGGTTTAACCAAAAAACCGATGCTCATTAACTTGACCCCATAAGCATTTGCAGGAATGATTTTATTTGCATTGAAGGCAGGTAATTTTTCCACACCCATCATTATTGGAATGTTTGGACCATAAATATCAGCATCTAATAATCCAACACGTGCCCCGGCTTTTGCTAATGAAACGGCAATATTTACACTTACCGTAGATTTACCAACCCCACCTTTCCCTGAGGCAATTGCAACAACATTTTTAGCCTGCACTGATAAATTTCCACGGTTTCTTCCATCAGATGGAACATTGGAATCTAACACGATATCTACATTTTTAACACCATTCACAGCCATCACTGCGTCCCTTGCATCTTTTTCAATTTTTCCCTTTAAAGGACATGCAGGTGTGGTGAGAACAATCGTAAATTTGACTTCTGATCCATTAATGGATAAATCTTTGATCATATTTAGTGATACGAGATCTTTGTGTAATTCCGGATCTTGCACTTTAGAAAGCGCAGCCAGAACATCTTCATTTGTTACGTTGTTTACAGTCATTTGTCACCTTTCAATTAATTAAGAATTATTACTTTTGTTGTTGTTTTCGATTTCTTTTTTTGATTTTTCATATAAATTAATTAAGTCACCATCATCACCCCTAAATCTGCGAATAGATTGTTGGGCGCATTTTGTACATCCTCTCATAGCTCTAAAAGAATCTGCATTACAACCACTGCAGCCTACCAATCGCACGATCATTAGCACAAACGCTAATTTCTCCTGATCTTTTGCGTCGTTTAAGACAAAATCAATCAATTGATCCCATTGAGGGCCACGTAATCCTTTCAATCCAGGTATAGCCCTTACAGGAAAAAGTACTTCTGTATCAGAATTGTACATAATATTCAATTACCTTTTTGACCATTTTATGTTTGTTTCGCAGCTCTTGCAGCTGCTTTTTTAGCTTCCTTTTCTTTCCTCGCATCATCTTCTTCTTTGAATTGGGTTGGTCGGATCTCAGCATAATAGGATGCAGGTTTGAGTAATTTATCTAAATCATAAATGTGATGAGCAAATCGGTCAATATTCGCAATTTCGTAATCATGATCCATTCGAATGGCTTCAAAAGGACAGTATTCAGCACACAAACCGCAATTCATGCAAATATCCACATCAATAAAGAATTTAGCCGGCTTAGGAACCGGTTTTCCCGTTTCAGGATTTACTGATCGGGTAATCCATATACATTGTGGTGGGCACACTTTTGCACAGATACCGCATGAAGTACATCGAATTTCCCTTTCACCATTTTCACCTTCATCATACACAAGAAAAGGTAAATAACGAAATGCTTCTGGAACCTTAGATTTTTCTTCTGGATACTGTACTGTAAAAATTCCTTTTGTATCAAAAGACCTGCGATCATCAATTCCAGATTCTGTTCCATATCTTTTCCCTTTGTATTTTATGTCGACCCAATAGGTTTCCAAAAAATGTTTCAGTGTAATCCCCAGACCTTTGACTATTCCATTTATTCCCATTTTTTCCTCCTACCGGTCAACTTCGCCCAATACAATATCAATGGAACCCAGAATTGCTACCACATCTGCAACTTTGTAATTTAAACACATTTGCCGTAATGAGGTCAGATTAATAAATGACGGCGCTCTGACATGATATCTCCAGGGGTTCGCCTGCCCATTGGATACAATATAGAAACCCAGTTCACCTTTAGGTCCTTCAACCCGACCATATGCTTCACCAGCAGGAACTTTTACTTGATATTGAGGTTTACCCTCAAAAATTGGGCCTTCTGGGATTTGGGTGATAGCTTGTTGAATTATGTGTACACTTTGTCGCATTTCTTCAATTCTAACCAGATACCTGTCATAAATGTCCCCATGATATAAAACAGGAATGTTAAAATCAAACCTGTCATAGATACTATAAGGATCTGCTCTACGAATATCATATGGTACGCCACTGGCACGTAGAATTGGACCAGTGGCTGATAAGTTAATAGCTTGCTCAGCGGTTAATACACCAATCCCCATACATCTTGAGCGTACAATTTCATTTTCAGTTAGTAACTGATCTAGTTCATCAACCTTACCAGGCAATCGTTCAAATGCTAAATTCCTGATTGTTTCTTGAATCCCAGCCGGGAAGTCACGCACAACACCGCCAAACCGGAAGTAATTGCACATCATTCTAGATCCTGAAACGGCTTCAAAAACATCCAGGATTAATTCTCTTTCTTTGAGTGCGTACAGAGCTGGAGTAAAAAAGGCACCAAGATCGTTTAATAAAAATCCCGTTGATATGAAATGGCTGACAATACGCGTTAATTCCGCCATAATAACCCTGATATATTCTGCTCGTTCTGGAGGTTTCACACCCATTAATTTTTCTACAGCCAGAGCATATCCAAAATTATTACTCATAGAACTTATATAATCCAATCGATCCGTAAATGGCATATTTTGTAAGAATGTATTTCTTTCGCCAATCTTTTCATGATTTCGATGTAAATAACCAAAAGCAGGTTTTAGATCAATAATCGTTTCCCCTTGAATCAAAGCTGCCATTCGGAATACACCATGTGTGGAAGGATGTTGTGGACCAAGATTAATAACAATGGATTCCGTTTCCATATCGTTGTCGTTTTTTGATTTTTGTAAACCTAAATACAATGCCTCTTCACCAGAAGCAATCCATTTATCAGGATCAAAATTTTCCGGATATTTTACATTGGCATTAAAAAGGTTCTTTTTTTCTGCATGCTCAGCAACCCCTTCTGGCCACCGGGATGAAAATGGTTTTGTATCTTCTTCGTAATAAGCTTCTTTCCAATCCTTTCGTAAAGGGAATCCCTCAAATCCTTCCCACATTAGAATACGGCGTAGATCTGGGTGTCCTTCAAACCTTATCCCCAATAAATCCCAAGCTTCGCGTTCCTGGAACTCTGCCCCATTGTAGATTGAAAAAATTGATGGAACCACAGCATCATCTCTTGGTACCTGAACCTTTAAAACTAGCGCGCCACCTCCCAGAGAGCGGTAAAAGTGGTAAACAACTTCCATCGTATCCGGAAAATAATCTACACCAGTTATAGATGACAACATATCATAACCCCAGACATCGTGAATCTCTTTGGATAGTTCCAGGAGAAAATCTCTTGGAACTACGAATCCGCCATATCCGGATCTGGTATCTACTTTGACCCTATCAGGATAAAGAGAATCTAATGAAGGTAAATCTGAGACAAGAATCTGTTCTTCCATATTAAGCCTCTTCCCCTTTTGCGTCTGAATCAAGTGCAAATTCTTCTGTGGTTGTTTCTAATTTTTTCTTAAATAAGTGGTATTTTCTTGGGTCTAACAAATCCGGACCTAAAATTGGGATAGGTATTTCCTCATAAAAACCTTTTTTATACCATTCCGCATCTGATAATTTTTCTTTTTCAATTTTTTTTTGCAATACGATCAAACCATGTAATAATGCCTGGGGTGTTGGAGGACACCCTGGAATATACACGTCAACAGGTAAAAATTTATCAATTCCTGAAACGACATTATAGCCCTCCTTAAATGGCCCGCCACCGCAAGCGCATGCACCCATGGCTAATACGTATTTCGGTTCGCCCATCTGGTTGAATAGACGGACAATCTGTGGCACCATTTTCTTTGTCACAGTTCCAGAAACAATCATTACATCTGCCTGTCTCGGACTGGGTCTCATTACTTCCATACCAAAACGAGAAAAATCAACCCGGCTGGCGGCTGTAACAATCATTTCAATTGCACAACAAGCCAATCCAAACATCATTGGCCACAATGAATTTGCCCGGCTCCAGTTATAGATCCTATCCAGTGTTGTGACCGCTACCTGACTTTGTAATTCGGGGGGGATATTTATATCCGGTTTGTTAATTTTTTCAGACTGCATCATACCCTCTTTAGTTAAAGAAATTTTTGATACAACTCAATTCTAACTCATGAGATAAAAAGGTCAAGTTATAATTAAGAAAAAAAATTTTTTCTTAATTAGGAATAAAATGAACAAATCAACTAAAGAAGAAATATTAGCGACACTTTCACAACACGATTCGATGTCTATTTTGGAATTATCAATTTCTTTAAACCTGACAAAAGCAGATATTCGATATCAAATCCAAAAGTTATTGACCTCCGGGTCAATAAACATTGTTCCACCAGAAGCAGGTATGAGAGGTAGACCAGCAATTCGGTATAAAATTGCTAATACGCACTATTCTCATAATCTTTTGACTTTGATAAATGCTTTATTATCAATAATTCCCATTAATGATGATAATATTTCGAAAATAGCAAAATATTACTCCTCAACGATTCCTTCAGACCATCCACAATCACTCATTACAAAATTTAATAACTTGATAATTAGTTTGAACAAGCAAAATTATAATGCCCGGTGGGAAACACAGTTTTCAGGTCCGGTAATTTATTTTTCAAATTGTCCCTATCGACAAGTAGTTCAAAATCATCCAATCATGTGTGAACTTGACAGACGAATACTAGAGGTCTTTCTCGAAAAAAAAGTAAAGATTATCAACACCTTCGCTATAAATGGAACCATAAATTGTAAATTTCAAATTTCAATTTGATAAATTTTCGACCAATTCGTTACTTTAAGATAAAATCTAGTATCAATAATTAATTGAGAGATCAAACAACCTTCAAGGAAATAATGACAAAATCTGTAAATTCAATTTGTGTATATTGCGGTTCTGCTGATGGGTTAAAAAAAGAGTACTACGATACAGCTTACGATCTAGGTCAATTATTAGCAAATCGGAATATTACACTGGTTTATGGCGCAGGTAAAACAGGCTTAATGGGTGCTGTAGCAAACGGAGTTTTGGATAATAATGGAAAGGTCATTGGTGTTGTACCCAAACTTCTTAATGAACCTCAATTAATTCATGCCAATCTCACAGAACTCGTAGTACTTCCTGATATTCATCAAAGGAAAGCTCGGATGAGTGAATTGGCTGATGCATTTATTGCATTACCAGGTGGCTTTGGAACTTTTGATGAATTATTCGAAACCCTCACCTGGGCACAAATTGGGATACATCAGAAACCTATTGGATTATTAAATGTAAATAATTACTTCAACCCACTCTTGTCTATGATTGAACATGCGTTAAATGAAAATTTTATTTATGCTGAGCATAAAGTTTTATTGATAAATGATTCCGAGCCTTTACCTCTACTAGAAAAAATTACCAGGTTTCAACAACCTGATGGGTTAAAACGCTGGATATCCAGAGAATAATCAATCGTAAATATTAACAAAAATCCTATTCTACTGTGACCGATTTTGCTAAATTCCTGGGTTGATCTACATCCAAACCTCGTAGAGAGGCGATATGGTAAGCAAATAATTGTAAAGGGACAACTGTAATGATTGGACTCAATAACCATGGGGTTTCAGGAATCCAGAATACGTGATCAGCCAGTTCTTTTACTTTCTCATCACCTTCGGTTGCTACCGCAATAACACTACCCCCTCTAGCCTTTGCCTGTTCAATCTGGCTTATCATCTTGTCATACCAGGGATCTTTCGGAGCGATTGCAACAATAGGCATATCTCTATCTACTAAAGCGATGGGACCATGCTTCATTTCGCCAGCAGGATAGCCTTCTGCATGGATATACGAAATTTCTTTAAGCTTCAAAGCACCTTCAAAAGCAATCGGCATATTGATACCACGCCCCAAATACAAAGCGTTTTTAATAAACTTGAATTCTTTGGCGATATTCCGGATAATATCATCTTGCTCAAGTACTTTTCCGACCAAAGCAGGTACGAGACGTAAATCCGATACCAAATTTTTTCTTTCATCCTGGCTGATAACACCCCTTAAATCAGCCAGAAGAACAGCAAGCATATATAAATCTACCAAAGGGGCCGTAAAAGCCTTTGTAGAGGCTACTCCAATTTCCGGACCAGTTTGCATAGATATATACCCATCGGAAATTCGCATTACTTGAGAGCCAATTGCATTCACATTCGACCAGAGAATGGCGCCTTTTCGCCTGGCTAATTCCATCGCAGCTAATGTATCAGCAGTCTCTCCCGATTGACTGATGGACAAAACAACTGTGTTCGAATTTATCAAAGGATCCCGATAGCGAAATTCAGACGCGATTTCTACCTCAACTGGAATTTTTGCGATATATTCAATTAAGATTTTTCCCACCATACCTGCATAGGCCGCTGTTCCACAAGCAGTAATGACGATTTTCTCAATTCTATTCGCTAATTCTTTATCCAGATTCAACTGCGGAATTTGGATGCGTCCATTATCAAAATCTACTCTACCAGCCAGGGTATCCGTTAATGACCGCACCTGCTCGTGGATTTCTTTTTGCATAAAATGACGGTACTCACCTTTTTCTGCAGAAACCGGATCCCAGGAGATCATGTGTATTTCTGGATTAATAGGATTGCGATCAAAATCCTGAATAAGAACTGAATCTTTTTTGATGATAACCATTTGCTCCGAATCCAGGAAGATCATTTTTCGGGTATATTCAAGAATGGCAGGTATATCCGAAGCAACAAAATTTCCGTCATTACCGAATCCGACTACAACTCCACCCGCATTTCCAATTCTTGCAGCTATTATTTTATCTGGCTCTCTGGTGGTAAAGGTTACGATTCCATGTGCTCCCTTCAACCGCTTCAAAGCATTGGTTGTTGCTTTTTCAAAATCATCTCCTGTCCCCATGTACATTTCTATCAAATGAACAATCGTTTCAGTATCCGTCTCAGAATTAAACTTAACCCCTTCAGCAATCAACTCCTCTTTTAATTCCATGAAATTTTCAACAATGCCGTTATGCACAACAACAACCTCGCCGGTACTACCAATGTGAGGATGCGCATTTTCAGCCGTTGGCATCCCATGAGTTGCCCAACGCGTATGGCCGATACCTAATTGACCTTCCAGTGGTTGTAAAGAAACCATAGCATTTAATTTATTTAGCTTTCCAGCATCTCTGCGAATCTCAATTTTTCCACCCTGTAATACAGCAATCCCGGCAGAATCATATCCGCGATATTCTAACTTTTTTAAACCATTTAAAATTATAGGAGTAGCATTTTGACTGCCGATATACCCAACAATTCCACACATAAATAAACCTCCGCTTTTTCAGGAAATAATTACAAAATTTATTATCTGAATAGGCACAGGTGTTTCACCTGGAAGGCTTCCGCTGACCTTTCGATTTTCCTGAACTGTAACTTTCCCAGTCCAGTTAACCCCAATTTGCATTGGGGAACCTTCATCCTCGTCACTTTGCACTCTGCAAAGTCATGCGCTTTCCTATTCCATTTTTTGAGTTTATTCGATTTAGTTCTTTCTGTCCAGTATCTACTGTATTTGAATTGTTACATTTTATTTGTTAATGGTTCGGAACAAAACAAAATTATTGATAAGAAAATCGATGCTTTGAAAATTTTCAGGCTTCAATTAGAAATTTTAAATATTATTTTCAATAAGATTTAATATTTCAGGATAATCAATCCCCAATCTTTTGACAGTCTCGAATGTTGGAATACCATTTATTGTCCATCCACGCCTTTTATAAACGGCATCAACCAATCTTTCATAACGATTTTCCCGATATTCCCGTAATGCTCCAACTTTCTCAATCGTGGTTAGATTATCGATTTTTATGCCAATACCTTCTAATTCAGCATCATAAAGGTCCAGCCTCGATTCATATTCATCGGTTGTTACAGGTCCCATAGCCCGATACGGAGGATAATCATGTTCTCTGGTTCCAAACCCCAGTCGAAGGTTAAATAACCTTTGAAAGTTGTATACCTTTTCAGATTGTTCAATAATCTCATCCGGAGTGATCTTCTCTCCAAGTACACCCTCATATAACCAGGTGTAGTTCTCGACATGTTCCGGTACTTTAGCAGGTTCCGATGCAGTTTTGTTACTTTCAGGAATGATGTCATTCCATGGTAATTTGCACAAACCGTGAAGAGAGAACCATGTTCTCCACATAGGGAAATAATGTAAGGCTTCTGCTTTATCCTCAAAAGTTGGCAGTTGGTTGTGCACCATTTCCATGAAAATTAACCAGGCTTCATCATGTTGTGCCCCTTTTGATGCTAACGCGAATCCACCTTGTTGAGCAATTGATTCTTTTGATATATATTCTGAGATTTCCATACCCTTAATTTCCATTCCGATATCCTGCATAATCTTCGGATCTGCACCTAACTTCTCAGCGAATATTTTCTTCATAGCTCGCACACCCTGACCAACCGTTACACCAAATCCTTCACCTTTGGCCATTTGATGGACTAGGGCAAATGCTGCATCAGAATTCCCCCAAATTAATTCCAATCCACCTGTTTTTTCTTTATCAATGATTCCTAATTCGTAACATTCCATCGCAAATGCAATTGAATTTCCTAGAGAAATCGTATCGATTCCATAGGTGTCAGCATAAAAATTCAATTCCAATACATCTTCTGGCTCAAAAACACCAATATTCGATCCTAACCCACCAAGAGTCTCGTATTCTGGTCCATCAACAAAAACTGCATCTCCTTTATAAGGTCCTGTTCTCAAATGATAATGAGCTACACCATGTGCACACGACATTGTGCAACCATACCAGCAACCATCTGGACCACTGTGATCAAATCTTTTTTTCCAAATATCACCGGCAATTTTATGGGATTCTGCATGAGAGCCATACTTAAAATTAAAAGTTGGTAACAAATCGAACCGGTTCATGATTTCCACCAAATAAGGAGTACCCGTATGACGCATATCATTTTGAGATGCATCAAAGGTTGATATCTCTTTGTTAATTCTCGATCCAGCTTTGCGCAACAATTCCATGTTAGCTACCCCATTACTGTTAGCTGATAATCCACTGTAACGAACTACGATTGCTTTGATATGTTTATTTCTCAATACCGTTCCGGCTCCCCCTCGGGCAGCTTGTTTATAACGCACTTCATCTCTTTTGGGATCATAATAGCTAATATTCAATCCACAAATTGGTAGATATTCTGCTGCTTGACCAGCTGAAATAACAGAAACATTTCTTTTATCTTTTTCCTCTTTGGCATACATTTTTGTTAACAAAGAGTTGACAAGGTGGGTGTCAACAGGATCTAAAGGAGCTGCTTCGATCGTCACCTGCCCACTATCACCATCGATAAAAATGACTACTTCCTGATTGGCTTTACCCTGTATCACCAGAGCATCCCAACCAGCAAATTTAAGATAAGGCCCAAAATAACCACCACCATTGCTGTCAACCACAGATTGAGTCAAGGGTGAAATAGTTGTAACAGTAACTTTTCCACTGCCGGGATACATGGTGATACCACCAATTGGTCCTGACGAAAAAACCAATTCATTTTCTGGATCATCCCATTTAGTAGAAGGTTTTGTTCCATTCCATAATAACCAAAGACAAAAACCTTTTCCCCCTGTAAATGTATCTTTCATTTTTTGAGATACAGGTTTACTTTCAATTTTTAACTTACCCAAATCAATATAAAGTGTTCGATTGGAATATCCATGAACAACTTTATTTATGTCATATTTATAATCAGCTAATACCTTATGTGAGACTTTAATTTCTTGAATTGAGGCAATTGTCATTTTTTTCTCCTGAGATTTTGTTGAAAACAAAATAGATATTTTTAATTCAATAATCTATTAAAAATTATAATGATTCTTCTGCGACCCATTGAATTTTAGATGTCACTCTTGGCATGGATAAATGTCCTGAAATTTTTCTCAAATAATTGGAAAACATATTTCCAGTCCTTCATATTGCATAATTTTGATAGAATTCATATAACCCTTCATAATCAAAAAGAGTTTGGAGCATTTATTGGTTCATATTGGACGATCGCATGATAAGACTGTTACGATCAGTCAAAAGATAAATAGTCTGACGGTAAGTATTGAAACTAAGCATGAGACTCTTGTATTCAGTTTTGACAAATCCGGTCGACTCTGGACAGCACTGGTGGAAAAAATTTCCTATCGTCGTGGATTGAATGGTGCGATTGTCGCTAAGTGGAGCTCAGGCAAAGAAGTTCTGCATAGAAAGTGGCTTGATCAACTGGAACAAGAATGGTTATTAAAATTAGCCCATCAAACCATATCTGCATTATTAAGTGAATTTGCCTATTCCACTGTTGGTTTTTCTCCCCCAATCGATACCACAACCATCCAGGAACTTACCAAATTGGCAGAAATTTCTCTAGAATTTTATAAAAATGATGTTTCAAATTATCATTCAGTTTATAAGCCAGTAGGTATTCTTCCGCCTGATCAATATATCTCGGTTGTTCTTCAATTAACCGAGGGTTGTTCATTCAATAAATGTACTTTTTGTTCATTTTATCGAGATCGACCGTTTTTGATCAAATCACCAGTTGTTTTCGATCAACACATAATGAATGTTAAAAATTTCTTAGGAAATGGACTTTCTTTACGAAGAACTATCTTTTTGGGGGATGCGAATGCGCTTGTAGTGCCGACTATAAAATTAATCCCTTTAATGGAAAAAATCCATAACCATTTAGATGTTGAAAAATTAGGTGGTATATTTGCTTTTCTGGATGGTTTTAGCGGTGAGAAAAAATCTACCGGTGATTATAAAAAGTTAAGAGATCTTGGAATGAATAAAATCTATATTGGCTTGGAAAGTGGTAACAATCAACTCTTAAAATTTCTGAATAAACCAGGGTCCGCACAGGATGCGCTCAACGCTGTACAAACAATTAAGTCATCCGGTATCTCCGTAGGAATCATTGTTTTATTGGGTGCTGGTGGAAAACAATATGAGGTAAATCACATTGCCGATACCGTTGATATAATCAATCAAATGAATTTGGATGCAGATGATCTGATTTATTTCTCAGAATTAATTGAAAGCGAAGGATTGGAATACTCCCAAATAGCCTTTTCTGAAAATCTGAAACCATTATCCAGTACGGAAAGACTGGAACAAAGAAGAAGAATAGAAGAACAATTACTTTTTTCTAATTCTGGAACACCTCATATCAGCACATATGATATAAGAGATTTTGTTTACTAAGGATTTTTTTATGACAATACTTCCTACTGGAAAATTACCACCCAAATTGATTGAAAAAATGTTAATTAAAATTCCAATTTTGGATAAAAATGTAATCGTTGGTCCAGGTACTGGATTGGATTGTTCTGTAATAGATTATGGTGATCAATATTTAGTTTTGAAATCTGACCCGATTTCATTAACTTCTGAAAATATCGGTTGGTATGCTGTTCAAGTAAATGTAAATGACATTGTCACTACAGGTGCTGATCCCAAATGGATGTTGATAACTTTATTGTTGCCTGAAAAAGGTACAACTGATCAGATAGTGGAAAGTATTATTGACCAACTCATCTTGGCAACGAAAGAATATGGCATCACAATTATTGGTGGTCATACAGAAATTACCGGTTGCATAGATCACCCAATTATTTCAGCTACTTTAATTGGAACAGTTGACAAAGACAAATTAATCACCCCATCAGGCGTCAGTATAGGAGATAAAATTTTTCTTACAAAGGAAATTGCTATTGAGACAGTATCAATCATATCCAATGATTTTCCCGGCAAACTCAGTCAGTATCTGTCTGACCAAGATTTAAAGAAAGCTCAATCTTACCTTTTTGAACCTGGAATTAGCATTTATAAAGAAGCAAATCTTTTACGAGACGGTTTCGGTGTTACTGCTATGCACGACCCAACAGAGGGAGGTTTAGCTGCAGCATTATGGGAATTATCCATCGCAAGCAATAAAACCGTCATGTTAAATCTAAATAAAATTCCAATATCTGAATTGACGGAAAAAATTTGTTCATTATTTTCCATTAATCCGATCAACTCAATCTCTTCTGGATCATTGTTATTTACCGCTAATCCAAAAAATTCAACCGTTATCTTTAATATTCTTGAAAAAAATCAAATTCCGGTTTCCGAGATTGGATACGTCCTTGGAGATGGAAATGGAGTTTTCAATGTTGATCAATCACCTCCGATTTCAATCCCGCGTCCTGAAAGAGATGAAATAAACAAAATCTTTTAGCCTATAAATGATCATGGTAGAATAATGTTTGTTTTACAAGCGCCCGTAGTGAAAAGGATATCACGTTGCCCTCCGGAGGCAGAAGTCTGAGTTCGAATCTCAGCGGGCGTACTTCTAATAAATTTTTTATACAATACTTATAAAATTTTCCATACTTCTGGTTATAATTGGGAAAAATAGAAAAGGATTAAAATATGTTCGGTAGTTATGGATTATATATATTATTTAGCTTACCAGCCTTGCTGTTAGGCTTTTGGGCACAAATGAAAGTAAAAGGTGCCTTTAACAAATATTCAAAAATTCGAAGTTATGTTGGGCTGACCGGGGCTGAAGTAGCTCGCAGAATGTTGAACGCCAGTGGATTAAATTCAGTTCAAGTTGAGGAAACCCGAGGGTTTCTTTCAGATCATTATGATCCACGAACGAAAACATTACGATTGAGCCCGGATGTTTATCGTAGCAATTCCATCGCAGCAGCAGGCATCGCTGCTCATGAAGCGGGACACGCAATTCAGGATCAAAATGATTATGCTCCTTTGAAATTTCGTTCAGCAATGGTTCCATCGGTTCAATTTGGAAGCTGGTTGGGACCAATCATCTTTATTGGTGGGTTGTTACTGCAATGGGAAAGTTTGGCATGGGTCGGATTAGGTTTATTCGCTCTAACGGCAATCTTTGCATTAGTCACCCTTCCAGTCGAATTTAACGCCAGTAATCGTGCGAAAGCATGGCTAAGTACATCTGGAGTGATTTATGGGGAAGAATCAAAGGGAATTAATAAGGTATTGGATGCTGCAGCCTTAACTTATGTTGCCGCAGCCATTCAGGCCATATCCACACTCCTGTATTATGTGTTTTTACTGATGGGAAGGTCCAGAGATTAATTAATAAAAAAACAATTGATTTTCACGAAAAGGAGCAAACGTATGCTCCTTTTCTCTTTAATCAAAAAAAGTGTGATAATAATTGCCTTCTTTTTTTCTTTTTGTGATAAATTTAAATTTACACTTTCAAATGAAGCAAAATGAATAGGATATAAAAAATGGATAAAAAGCAAGTACCGGACATTGTCGTTGCACGTCTACCATTGTATCTTCAAACCTTAAATCGACTTGAACAGGAAGGCGAATACAATACCTCCTCCAAAGATTTGGGGAAAAGAATCGGTATCTCAGCAGCTCAAATTCGCAAAGATCTTTCTCATTTCGGTGAATTTGGAAAACAAGGGACTGGATATTCGATTAGCTTCCTGATTGAGAAATTGGAAGATATTCTTCATGTCAATAAAGTTTGGGATATGGCTCTCATTGGTGTTGGGTTTCTTGGTCATGCGATTGCCAATTTTAATGGTTTCCAAAATCATGGCTTTCAAATCAAATGCATTTTTGACAATGACCCAGAGAAAATTGGATCAAAAATTGGTGATTTCACAATCGAGGATGGTCACAATCTGGCTGAGGTAATCCAAAAAGAAAATATTAAAGTTGCCATGATCACTGTCGATGCAGAACACGCTCAAAATGTGGCAGATCTGGTGGTTAAAGCCGGAGTAAAAGCAATTCTCAATTATGCGCCGGTGAAATTAATTGTGCCAAAATCTGTTCAGGTACAGAATATTGATCCAATTATTGAATTACAACACATGACATATTATCTCGATTGAAACTTCTTTTCACCAATAATTATATAAAAAATAAAAGAGCTAAATGAATTGATTGAGCTCTTTTTTGTAAATATGGAAATAAAAACTTAAACTCTAATCAATGACCTTTTTAAAACATTTCGCATGCCAAAAGCTTTTGATGCTCCTTCGGCAGTGCAGGTCATTGGATTATCAACAAGATATGCTGGTATGCCCAGAGCTTTCGTCAAATATTTATCAATTCCGGTTAACAATGCACCACCTCCGCACAATGCCACACCACGATCGATAATATCTGATATTAATTCAGGAGGAGTTTTTTCAAGCGTATTTCTGATGAGTGTTACAAGATCTATTAATGGTTGCTCCAATGCATCCACAATGTCATCAGTCATTACATTGATCGGTTTGGGTAATCCTGTAACCTGATCCTGACCTTGAATTTCCATATTTTTATTTTCATTTAACCGGATGGCTGATCCGATATTGATTTTAATTTTTTCTGCTGTCGGTTGACCGATAATGACACCGAACTTCTTCCTGAGGTGGGAGATGATAGCCTCGTCAAATGCCAACCCTCCAGTTTTTGCAGTATTTGCGGTCACAATGTCCCACATTGCCAGAACAGCTACTTGATGAGTTCCACCACCCAGACTAATTAACATATTACCGGAAGGAGTTCCAATCGGTAAATCAACACCCAGCGCTGCTGAAACTGGCTGAGAAATGAGATAAACCTCTCTGGATGAAGACAAAGCTACTGCTTCAACAGCTCTCCGTTCTACAGATGTGATACCAAAAGGTGTGGTAATAATGATTTTCGTACTTCCGAGAAAACTGGTAGCGCCGGCTTTCTTAATCATCTCTTTAAGAATGCCTTCTGTGACACTGTATTCTGCAATCACACCATTCTGAAGAGGTCTGATGATTTCGATCGTTTCAGAGACACGTCCCATCATGTCTCTTGCTGCCTGACCCCATTCAACCATTTTTCTGGCATCTTCATTGACAATCGCTGCCACAGTCGGTTCCATCACGATTACTTGACTACCTTCAACAATGACAGAGTTCATTGTCCCCAGATCTATTCCTAATTCCCTGGAAAATAATGCCATTAATTATGTTTTCCTTTCAAATAATCGGATCAGACTTATCTGTCTTTCAGACTTATCTTGGAGGATCGTTTAAATCTTTTGATAGCTTCTAACCTGAATGTTGATCGTCTCAAAGCGTTCTTTAATGCATCTAATTCGCTACCATCACCGGTTGATGTCTCACTTAAGAGCTTTTCAGCCCGTTCTTTTGCCAATTCAGCTCTGGATTCATCTAGCTCGTCCACATTTTCTGCCGCATCAGCTAAAACCGTAATTAGATTCGGTTGAACTTCAGCAATACCACCTGCCACGGTGAAATAATTTCTATCTCTTTTTGTAACAACTGTTATAATACCAAAATTAAATGTAGTGAGTACTGGAGAGTGGTTGGGTAATATTCCCATTACCCCTTCTGAGCCTGGGAGTATCACCATTTCAGCTTCTCCGCTGAATACCATTCGATCTTGAGATACGATATCACATTGAATTGGCATATTAACCTGCTGTTTCTAGTTGTCTAGCACTTTTAACAGCATCTTCGATTGAGCCTACCATATAAAATGCCTGTTCTGGTAATAAATCATGTTTTCCATCCAGAATTTCTCTGAAACCACGAATTGTTTCTTTCAATGGTACATATTTACCTGGAATACCAGTGAATTGTTCTGCAACAAACATCGGTTGAGAGAAAAATCTTTCAATTTTTCTTGCTCGGGAAACAATTATTTTGTCATCTTCACTTAATTCATCAATACCTAAAATGGCAATAATATCCTGTAAATCTTTGTATCGTTGCAAAACTTTTTGTACTTCTCTGGCAGTTTCATAATGATCTTGTCCCACAATTTTGGGGTCAAGAATTCGTGAAGTAGAAGATAAGGGATCTACTGCCGGGTAAATTGCTTTTTCAGCAATTGCTCTTTCCAAGGCGATTGTGGCATCAAGATGTGTGAAGGTAGCTACAGGAGCTGGATCTGAATAGTCGTCTGCTGGCACATATACAGCTTGCATAGAAGTAATTGAGCCACTTCTTGTTGAGGTGATTCTCTCCTGCAATTCACCCATTTCAGTAGCCAAAGTTGGTTGATAACCCACAGCTGATGGCATACGTCCTAATAAAGCTGAAACCTCCGAGCCAGACATCGTAAATCTGAAGATGTTATCGATAAATAATAAAACATCTTTCCCTTGATCGCGGAAGTATTCAGCCATAGATAATGCTGTTAATGCTACACGCAATCTAACACCTGGTGGTTCATTCATTTGACCGAATACCATTACTGTGTCCTTCATAACACCAGATTCCATCATTTCTCGATAAAGCTGTGTGCCCTCCCGGGTTCGTTCTCCCACGCCAGCAAAAACGGAGTTGCCCTGATGTACTGCGGCAATAGATCGAATCAGCTCCATAATGATAACGGTTTTACCAACGCCTGCCCCACCAAATATGCCTGTCTTCCCACCTTTGGTGAATGGCGCAATCAGGTCAACAACTTTCAGTCCAGTCTCAAACACTTCAACTCGGGTTGATTGTTCGGAAAAAGGTGGAGCAGATCGGTGAATTGGGTAATATGTATCAGCCTTTACCTCTCCTAATCCATCCACTGGTTCACCAAGTACATTGAAAATTCTTCCTAAAGTAGCTAATCCTACAGGAACTTTTATGGAATTGTATGTACGAAAGGCATCCACACCTCTTTGAAGTCCATCGGTTGATGCCATGGAAATACACCGAACGGCACTATTTGGTAATTGTTTCTGTACTTCAAGAATAATTTTGGTACCATTGTTATTATTAATTTCTAACGCTTCGAACAAATCAGGGATATTGTCGGGAGGGAATTGAACATCAACAACTCCACCTAAAACCTGTAAGATCTTTCCATTATTTTTTTCCATTTATTTTCTCCATCATTGAAAGAAGATTCGTATTATTTGGTTTGTGATAACGCTTCTGCGCCACCAGCAATATCCAACATTTCATTGGTAATGCTCTGTTGTCGAGCTTTATTGTAGTCAAGTTGAAGAATTGATATTAACTCGGATGCGTTTTCAGTTGCATTCTGCATTGAGGTCATCCTGGCGGCATTTTCACTGGCTTGGGCAACCAAAATTGATTGGTAAATCTGTAATGCCGTAAATCGGGGAACGATTTCATCCAATATTTCCGTTTGACCAGGCTCGTACGAATACACACCAGTTGATTTCTTTGATTCATTTTGTCGTTGATATGGATCAATTTCCTCATCTGTCTCAACAAACAGGGGCAATATCCGTCGTACGACTGGCACCTGTGAGAGCATGGTTTCAAATTGAGTGTATGCAACAAATATCTGGTCATAATTTTTTTCAAGAAATTCATCGACGACTAGCCAACCTATAGCAGACACATCATTAAAACGCGGTGGAGTTGGAATTTGACTGAAATCTGCAACTACTTTCTTCCTTCTACGCACTAACATATCTCTACCTTTCCTACCAACCGCGACAAAGGAAACTGGCGTCTTTAAATCTTCGAAAACATTCAGGGTTTTACGAACGATATTAACATTGTAAGAACCAGCCAGCCCACGATCACTTGTAATAAGTATGCAAAGTGTATTCCGAATCTCGGGCCGCTCGGCTAACAAAGGATGGAGCATTTGATGTCCAGGTTGTTTGGCTAAATGAACGAGAACCTGCATGGCTTTCTCAGCGTAAGCACTGGTCGCTGACATCGCCTGCATGGATTTGCGCACCTTACTGGCACTGACAGTCTGTAACGCTCGTGTAACCTGTGATAAGTTTTTTATACTTTTGATACGTAATCGCATTTCGCGAGCTGAACTCATGAATTTTTATCCTTATCCAGTTGTTATTTCCAGGTTGAATTATAGACAGGAAGTACTTCTCTTAGTTTCTTTTCTGTTTCTTCAGTAATTCGTTTTTGATTGGCTATATCTTTGCGAACTTCAGGGTAGGTATTTTCCATATATTTAATGAGTCCTTCCTGCCATTCTTTCACCTGACTCAGATTAATCTTATCGGCAAAACCGTTCACACTCGCAAATAAAGTGATTACTTGATCTTCCAGGTCCATCGGCTCGTATTGAGGTTGTTTGAGTACTTCCTGTAATCGAAGACCACGATTTAATTGATCCTGGGTCGCTTTATCCAGATCAGCACCAAATTGAGCAAATGCTGCCAAATCTCGGAAAGCTGCCATGTCCAAGCGTAAGCGGTTCGCAACTTGTTTCATGGCTTTCGTTTGAGCAGCTCCACCAACACGGGAGACGGAGATACCTGCATTAACCGCTGGGCGAATACCAGCGTTAAACAAATTGGATTCCAGATAAATTTGTCCATCCGTAATCGAAATTACATTCGTGGGAACGTATGCAGATACGTCACCCAATAATGTTTCAATAATGGGTAAAGCTGTCAATGATCCACCAGTACCCATAACTTTTTCCACTTTAAGGTCTTCGTTGTTTGCTAAATCCTGGTGGGCTTTTTCAGCCATTTCCAAAGCTTGAGGACCTTTATAAACGACATTATTGGTTGAGTCTTTTTCAGAAGCATTTCCATTTAATTCTTTTGGAACAATTACAAATTGAGTTGCCAGCCTTGAAGCACGTTCAAGTAATCGTGAATGCAAATAAAATAAATCTCCAGGGTATGCTTCCCGACCAGGAGGGCGTCTTAATAAAAGCGAGACCTGACGATACGCCCAGGCGTGTTTACTCAAATCATCATACACGATTAGTGCATCTCGCCCAGTATCCATAAAATATTCACCGATTGCACATCCAGAATAAGGCGCGATATACTGTAAAGCGGCTGATTCATCCGCTGAGGCAACCACGACAATCGTATGATCCATTGCCCCAAATTGCTCCAAAAGGGCAACAGTTCGGGCAATGGCCGATTTCTTCTGGCCAATTGCCACATAAATACAAATCAGATCTTTTCCTTTTTGATTAAGGATGGTATCGATTGCAATAGCAGTTTTCCCGGTTTGGCGATCACCAATAATTAATTCCCGCTGTCCCCGTCCAATTGGGATCAAAGCATCAATGGTGATTATTCCAGTTTGCACTGGGGTATCAACATCCTGCCGGTCAACAACTCCAGGGGCAATTCGCTCAATAGGACGATAATCTTCAAAGCCAATCGTCCCTTTACCATCAATTGGTTCTCCCAGGGCATTAACGACCCGTCCAACCAAACCTTCACCAACGGGTACAGAAGCGATTCTTCCAGTTGAGAAAACGCTCATGCCTTCCGAAATTTTTGAAAAATCTCCAAGAATAATGACACCAACGGAATGCGTTTCTAAATTGAATGCAATACCAATGATTCCATTCTCAAACTGGACCAGTTCCTGAGATTGTATATCTGCCAAACCTTCTACCTGGCAAATACCATCGCCAGCCTCTGTTACTGTTCCAACGGACCGAATTTCAAATGATGTCTCAAATTTTTCTATCTTCTTTAAAAATTCTTCAGTAAAATTCTTGCCTGGTTGTGCCATCTACCCTCCAAATACGTGTATTAATCCTTCTGAAATCTGAAAAATTTTGCATCTTTATTTACTAAAAAATTAAATTGGATAGAAAATACCCAATTTAATTGATAAAAAAGGATTTATTCTGATAATGACCTATTTTTATTTTTGTTTTTATTTTTTTATTTTGTGCGCAAAACCCTAGATTGCTAACAGCATTTTGATGAAGAATGCATTTTTTCTGCTGTCTTAATCTATGCATACCGATGCTCACTTTCTGATTTTTTTATTGAAAACTCAAATTAAAATAATACCTGAAAGGCAATAAAATGTCTAGTTGAAGTAGGAACAAATTTCTGCTAAGTAAATATTTAGTTTTGTTATGAAAAATACTGTAAAGCTATTCTTAGTCTTTCTTCAATATCCTTCGGAGCATCCTTGGGAATAAATTGTAAAGCTGATTGCGCCTCGACCACGCTATAACCAAGTGTCGTTAAAGCTTCTAATACTTCCAAATCCACATCCTGGTAAGAAGACTTCATTCCCAAGATATCAGCATCAACATTAATTTTTCCTTGTAAATGAATAGCAATTTTTTGTGCGGTCTTTTTTCCAACTCCAGGCACCCTGGAAAAGACTTCAAATTGTTCAGATGCGACTGCGCGATTTATAGCATCAATTGATAAAGTAGAAATAATTGATAAAGCCAATCTTGTTCCCACCCCATTAACCCCTAACAATAAGTTGAAATATTCCCGTTCAATTTCAATTTCAAATCCAAATAAAGTTAATGAATCTTCCCGGACAATTAATTGTGAATGGAAAAATTTTATGTCTCCAATGGCTGTTGTTTCACAAGTCTCTTTCGTTGTAAACACCTGTATGCCAAGACCATTCAAATAAACAACGACATAGTCCACACCTTTATGAATTATTTTACCTTGAATTGAGGAGATCACTTTTTTCCCTCATTTTTTCGATTCTGATTAAATATTTCGTACAAACAAATGGATGTCGCTACTGCCAAATTGAGCGAATCACTTCTTCCTACCATCGGAATACGAACCAGTTTATCACATCCTTCTAATAACGATTCAGATAAGCCTTCACGCTCACTTCCCATTAATAAAACCATATCCTTTATATATTGGATTGCCTGGTAATGATCGTCCGCTTTATCACTCGTACCGATAATCCGAATATTTTTTTCATTTTTAAATCGCAAAAACTCACGGCTGTTTGTTTTGATTATTTTTAAAGAAAATAATGCCCCCATACTTCCTCTAATTGCAGCAATATCAAATGGATCTGTGCATTGATCGATCAAAATAACCCCCGAACCACCAACCGCGTCTAAGGTTCTTAAGATACTTCCCAGATTACCCGGATCCTGAATTCTATCCAAACCAATCCAAAGACCAATACTTCCTTTTAAATAATTTATGTCAAACGTTTTCTGGGTTAACACTGCTGCCAATCCCTTAGGTCCATCTTTAATTGAAAAGGATTCGAAAACTTGTTTGTCAACTTCAAAACATTCTGCATTTAGTTCCAGTAATTTTTCAAGCAGTTGTTTTGAATAGTGATCAGTTATCAATTCCTGAGAATAAAATACCTGATCAAATTTCCATTTAGCATCGATTGCTTCGGAAATTATCCTCGGTCCCTCAATATAAAACAAATGGGTTTCATCCCGAAATTTCTTCGTTCTTAATTTGCGAATAAATTTAATTTTGGCATTGGATGTACTGGTAATCATTTATGCTTCTAATTCTGTAAATCTTCTGCTATGGGCATGACAAATTGCGATTGCTAATGCATCCGAAGCATCATCTGGTTTGGGAATTTCCGATAAATTCAACAATGACTGGACCATTATTTGGACCTGTTTTTTGTTCGCACCACCATACCCAGTAACAGCCTGTTTTACTTGCAATGGTGTGTATTCAGCGCACTTTACATTTCGTTCAGCCAAAGCTAACAAAACAACTCCTCTTGCCTGTCCCACACTGATAGCAGTGGTTACATTACGTTGAAAAAATAATTTCTCCACCGCACATGAATCTGGTTGGTGGAGATCTAAAAAATGTAGTAATCGGTTGTATATAATCTGAAGTCTTTTTTCCATGGGTAAATCTGGTGGGGTAGAAATTACACCATATTCAATCATTTGCAAACCATTGTTATTTTCTGTAATCAGTCCATAACCAGTTGTGGCAGTCCCCGGATCAATCCCCAACACTGAGTTCATGGGATGGTTCTAATCCATAGCCTCCATGGCTTCTTCGGAAATCTTCAGATTTGAAAAGACATTAACTACATCATCCAATTCTTCTAAGGATTCCAAAACTTTCATGACTTGTACTGCCTGGTCAACAGGAAGTTCAATCTCCTGATTGGGGATCATTCTGAGTTCAGCCTCATCAGGAGATATCCCGGCATTCAGTAACAAATCACTGATAGATTTGAAATTCTCCACTGGACCAACGATTTCGATCGTTTCATCATCATTGGTGACATCATCAGCGCCACCTTCCAGGGCAATTTCAAATACTTTATCAAAATCATTACCTTCACAAGGAAATGCAAAATATGCAACTCGATTGAACTGCCAGTTTACAGAACCCTGTTCTCCCATCGTTCCATTTGCTCTATTGAGAATATGCCGTACTTCTGCGACAGTCCGATTGCGATTTTCAGTCAAACATTCAATCATGACAGCGATTCCATGTGGAGCATAACCTTCATACATTACTTCATCGTAGGTACCTTCTTTTGATTCTCCCGTACCTCTTTTGATGGCTCTTTCAATGTTCTCTTTTGGCATATTGACTGACTTTGCTTTATCAACAGCCAGACGCAATCTAACATTCGCAGTCATATCTCCGCCACCTTCTTTGGCAGCCATAAGAATTTCTCGGGTTACGCGAGTAAATACCTTTCCCCGCTTAGCATCCGCAGCGCCTTTTTTTCTCTTTATAGTAGACCACTTGGAATGACCTGACATTAAAAATCTCCTTGGCAAAAAAAACAATGGGAATTTATTTTCAACATTATACCATGCCTGAAATTGGTTCTCTATTCTTTCTTTTTGGTAAATTTAATTTCCTTTTTTTCTCAAAATTCCTAACAGAAATGAAAGGTGATTACTCGCTACTGTTATAAGCCGTAAAATACTAACTAAATTATTACTTTAGTATTACGGATATATAACCTGAATGAAAAGCAAACTCCTTTCAATTCTGATCTTAATCATCTTCGTTACTACTTCAGTCATTCCATCAGCATTTTCTGAGATTATTCCAGTGACTGGGGAAGTTAACTTAACCCGTGAAACGATTAATTTAAATTTTCAAACAATTAATTTTAATAAGTTTTATCAATTTGTTAAAAATGTCACGGCAAAAAAAACTGGTAATCAATATGTTGGAATGATCGTACCAAAACTATTTACCTTGCCGATTGCACAACAACCAGTTGGAAGACCAGATTATGTTTCAAATGAACCCGAAGTCGTAACTGAATTTTCTCTGACAAAACAATTTGGTTCCACAGGTCTGTTAGCCCATAATCATCTGGCAGGATCAAATTTTTCAGAATTAAAGGAAGATGATTTGATCGTTATGGTAACTGCTAACAAAGAATATAAACTATACAAAGTAGAAAAGATTTTATCCTACCAGGCTTTGTCACCTAACAGTCCGTATTCAAATTTCGTTGATCTAAATGACTCATCTAGAATACTTAGCGCTGTCGATTTATTCATGGAAGTTTATACGGAAGAAGGCAGTCTCGTCATTCAGACTTGTATTTCTCAGGGAAATGAACCATCCTGGGGTAGATTGTTCGTTCAGGCGTTTCCAGTGACTGATATTGGCATCGAGGACTTGATTGATTTTCAAGATCAAAAAATGCGGGTAAGTTTTTAACATTGTTTGAATAATAAAAAAACCCCGATAAATAAAATTACCGGGGTTGCATTTATTAAGGTCATTTTTTAGAAATTCAATCGTTTTCGCAATGATTGAAGAACAAGACCTATACCTAAGAAACCTAAACCAAAATTAAACATCATTGATTGTACTTTTCCCAATGGTGAATCACTTCCTAATTCTGATCCAGTAACCGGAATTAAAACGGTAGGTGGATCATTACTTGTTGGTGGTGGCAATGTAGGTTGAGTTGTTGGATCAGGTGTCTCATCCAACACGGGTGGCTCAGTTGGATTAGGCGTCTCATCTGTTCCAGGAGTTGGGGTTGGATCAGCCGGTGTCGGGGTTGGATCCTCCGGTGTCGGGGTTACTGGTGTTGGGGTTGGATCCTCCGGTGTTGGAGTTACTGGTGTCGGGGTTGGATCCTCCGGTGTCGGGGTTACTGGTGTCGGAGTGGGGTCCTCTGGTGTTGGTGTTACAGGTGTCGGAGTGGGGTCCTCTGGTGTTGGTGTTACAGGTGTCGGAGTGGGATCTTCTGGTGTTGGTGTTACAGGTGTCGGTGTGGGATCCTCTGGTGTTGGAATTACAGGAGTATTTGTTGGTGTTTCATCCGGAGGAGGTGTGTTCGTTGGTGTGTTGGTAGGTGTGTTGGTAGGTGTGTTGGTAGGTGTGTTCGTAGGCGTGTTCGTAGGCGTATTGGTTGGTGTATTGGTAGGTATATTGGTAGGTATATTGGTAGGTGTGTTAGTTGGTGTATTGGTAGAAGTGTTTGTAGGCGTGTTAGTTGGTGTGTTGGTTGGTGTGTTGGTTGGAGTGTTTGTAGGTGTACTTGTAGGGACAACATTTACAAGTCTAAAAGCAGCGTGACTGATTTGTTGAACTTGATCATTGCTATTTAGAACCGTACTTGTTAACCGAATTGAAGATACTCCAGGATTTACAACTCCAAATACTAATTCCGTTGCAGCTTTATAACACCACTCAACAATTAGCTGTCCTTCAGGTGCTTCGTAATCAAAATAAATACTGTTCTGTCCTGATAGATCTTCAGTCCAACCAACCTCCCCTGGAGGCGGACAACCAGATCCACCACCTTGATTTATCGTTTCCGCTTGAACAGGCACATTAACTAACGATAATAGCATCGAGAATGCGACACTGACGGCCCCCAAAACGGTGAAAAATTGGGGTAAAAACTTTAAAAATTTCCGTAAAATTGATGACATGATAATCTCCTTAAATAAATATGTTTGATTATGTTTGAAATAAAACCTTTTAACTAACCTTTGTGTAAAAAATGGCACATAATTTCTCAATAAAAAAACCGGCGTAAAAAGGCCGGTTTCGCTTCTAGGCTCCACGAACACTTTCCCTTTATCAGGGTAAGCGACCAATTACATGTCCGCTTCTTTGCCTCCATTTAACTGAATTTGTAAATTTTTGATATTACTTATCTTTTCTTTGACCGCTTTCCAAATCTCAGAATAAAAACTTCATTTTTTTATTAAAATGCTCCATAAAAACATGAAAACATATAATGAATTTATATTAAACTATTTTTACCTTTATTGTCATATTTTGTATAAGCATTAATAACCACTTACTAACAATTTAATAGTTATTAAATTTAATAATCTCTAAACTCTCAAAAAAATATGTAATTAGAATTTCAATTTTTGTTAACGAAAATACCCTGGGGCTTTTCCCAGGGTATCTTATTTCATAATCTAGTGACTAAAAATTCAACTTTTTCCGTATAGACTGCAGTACTAACCCAATTCCCAGGAATCCAAGCCCTAGATTGAACATAACTGATTGAACTTTATCCAAAGGTGAGTCTCCACCAATTTCCATTCCAGTTACAGGAATTAATATGGTTGGAGGATCATTGCTTGTGGGTGGGGGAAGCGTTGGTTGCTGTGCGGGATCCGGTGTTTCGCCAGTTTCTGGTGTCGCTGTTGGGTCTCCTGGCGTAGAAGTTTCTTCAGGTAAATCAGGTGTTGGTGTTGTCCCAGGATCTGATGGAGTAGCTGTTGGAGGCTCTGTCGTAGGTGTTACTGGAGTAGCTGTTGGAGGCTCTGTCGTAGGTGTTACTGGAGTAGCGGTTGGTGGTTCTGTGGTCGGTGTCACTGGAGTCGCAGTTGGTGGTTCTGTTGTAGGTGTCACAGGTGTATTGGTTGGTGTCTCATCTGGTGGAGGTGTCACAGGTGTATTGGTTGGAGGAACAGGTGTGTTTGTTGGTGTCTCATCTGGTGGAGGTGTCACAGGTGTGTTGGTCGGAGTATTGGTTGGTGTGTTTGTAGGTGTATTGGTCGGTGTCACTGGTGTATTAGTTGGTGTATTGGTCGGTATCACTGGCGTATTAGTAGGAGAATCTGGTGTAGCAGTTGGGATCCCGTCTATACAATGACTAATTGTAAGATGAGTACTATCATCTTTTACACCTGTGTAAGTTGCAAATGCTGATACACTTGCATCAATACTTCCGGAACTCTCTGCTTTCCAATTATTACCGAATCGTGTCATCGTATAATTCATTCCGTTGACTGTCAAAATTGCGCTGGTAATATTACTTCCTGGTGCCAAAATCCACAGAGCGCCATAAGGGCAAGGAAGATGGTCTGCACCATTACCACCCCAATTGATCACCCCATCTTTGGTGTCACTTGCTTGAACTGGTATATTGACCAAAGATAAAAGCATCGCAAATGCGACACTGACGGCACCCAGTATCGTAAAAAACTGGGGTATAAACTTCATGATTTTTCTAAATTTGGATGACATAATAATCTCCTTGAACAAAAAAATGTCCCTAATCAGTCTGGATCCTGTATCCAACACGATCCGCTGTAATAATCACTTCAATTCCTGGGGTAATCGCTTCAAATTTATTTCGAATAGTATGAACCAGATACTTAATTCGATTTTTAACATAGTTGCTGTTTTCACCCCAGATTTCATCGGCTATTTCTTTATATTTGACAACATGGGGTAAATTCTTGGCTAATAATTCAATGAGTTCGTATTCTTTTGGAGAAAGTTGAACGTATTGACCCTGAAAATTTACTTCGCGTTTTGAGAAATTGATGGTTAATCCGGTTTCCGGAATGGATACTCCATCAATCACAGATAATAATTTTGACCGTCTCAAAACTGCGTGAATACGAGCGATCAATTCATCCCTATGGAACGGTTTTGTGATGTAATCATCACTCCCTAAATTGAGTAAATCTACAATATTATCTTTGCTGTTTAACGCAGAGACAATAATAATGGGTGATTGGGTGATATCTCGTAGTTTGTTTAATGTCGTTCTTCCATCTACTTCAGGCATCATAAGATCCAATAAAACAATATCCGGCTGGATTTTTTCCACAATTGAAATCGCATCCGTACCACTACGAGCAGAAGCTACATCAAAATCGGATAATCTCAAAATCCGTTTGATCAATTCAACAGTATCAGGATCATCATCTACGATGAGTACTTTTTTGTTTCTTCTTAAAGTCTCATCCAGATCAACCCCGACGCTTTGCGTTTGGATGTCATTGTGCTTTGCTGGTGTTTTGATCATCTTATCTCCAAAATAAAAAAACCGGCGTAATTACGGCCGGTTTCGCTTCTAGACTCCACGAACACTTCCCCTTTATCAGGGTAAGCGACCAATTGCATGTTCGCTTCGCAGCCTCCACAATATTTGATTTTTAAATAACAAAAACCGACTTTGCAGGCCGGTTTCGCTACTGGGCTCCTCAGACATTACCCCAAACGATAAGGGAAAGCGACCAAATATCAGTCCGATTCACTGCCTCCTGATTACTTATCAATATTATACAGGGTTTAATCGATTTGTCAATATATTAATAACCAAATTATAACTTTTTTCCTCACCAATTTCCATTAGAAATTTCTTAATTTGTATCATCGCAATTAATCAAGGTAAGCGGTTGTTTTTGTGTAAGCGGTTGTTTTTGGTGTACTGGTACCTGTCAAAAACAACCTGTCGCTCGTCATTGAGTTGACATATTAATTTCGTTCGTTGGTAATTGGAATAGGTTCGGAACCAATGGGACTGGCCACAATAATGAGACGATGAGTGTTGCTAAAGTACGGCCAACAGGTAATTAATGTAATTCTTTCATCCTCAGAAGGAAGTATCCATCTGGCGTTTTCTAATCTTTCTTCGAAACTAACATCCCGTTCCGGAAGTATCATTGTATTGGATACAACATATTGGTAAATATGGAAATCATTGCCATAAATAAAAATCTCGTCCCCGGAAACCAATTTATCCAGATTCTCAAAAACTTTTCCATAAACGTTGTGATGACCATTCAATACGGTATTACCGGGTACACCCAAAAATGCGCTGTCGAAATGCCAGCCAATCGCGTATTCATCTGGAGCCAACCACTGGATATAAGTTTTTTCTCCTTGGATGATCTCTTTATTGGTAGCATTAATAATATCCGCGGTTAAATCAATGGCAGGAATAGAAATTCGTACAGGTACGACATCATATTCTCGTGTTTTTTCTGGTGTAGGTTTTTTATCGTTAGATACCTCGACATTTACCGGTAAAAATCCTTCATTCTCAAATTCAGAAATCTCATTGAATTCCTCTTGCTGGTTAGAATCCACATTGGAAGCACTTCCAGGTTGTGTTTCGCGGATGATTTTCTGATCTGGATGATCCGGAATACTGACAGTTGGGATTTGATTGATGCTTGTGGTAGAAAAAAACCGCTTGTATTTATAGTATTGATTCATGATTGGTTCTTCAAAGACATTGAATATCGAAGCTCCAATTAATGCCAATCCTATGACAAACAGAAATTTTCCAGATATATCTTTTTTCAAAAATACCTGCTACATTGACTTGAATTGATCATTACGATTTTTTTCATTCCCAATATTTTACAATAAGGTTTAGATTCAGATTATTTATAACTATTTGCAAACTTTTTTTCTATCAATCATTGTAAACTAACTCTGTTATTCAAAACTCCGAGGCCTTCAATTTCTATATCAACGATATCATTATCACTCAATACACCCACTCCAGCTGGAGTCCCCGTAAGAATTAAATCACCAGGTTCCAGCGTCATTACACTGGAAATGAACGCTATTAATTTTTCAATTGGAAATACCATATCTCGCGTTGATCCCATTTGCCGCACCTGTTGATTCACCTTGCAGGTAATTAATGCATCCGAAGGATCAAATTCAGTATCAATAAATGGACCAACTGGGCAAAATGTATCAAAACTTTTTCCCCGTGTCCACTGTCCGTCCAGTCTTTGTAAATCTCTGGCAGTGACATCATTGGCAATTGTGTATCCAAAAATATAATCTTCTGCAGATTCAGGGTCAATCCAGCGACCTCTTTTTCCGATGACAACGCCTAATTCGGCTTCATGTTCTACCTGGCTCGATTGGGGTGGTAAAACAATCTTTTCGTTGTTACCAATGAGTGAACTGGGTGGTTTTAAAAATATGAGCGGAATTTCAGGTACATCTACTTTGTGTTCAGCCGCATGGGAAGCATAATTTCTTCCAATACAAATAATTTTTGTTGGTACTACAGATGGCAATAACTTAACTTCAGAAATAGAAATGTTTGCTTCAAATCGACGGTAGTTTTCAAAGATATTTCCATCAATTTTTCCAATTTTTCCTTCGAAATACCATCCCCAACCTACAGAACCTTGTTGTTCATATCGTAAAAATTTCATGATCCACCTGAAAAGATTGCAAATTATACGTTTGACATAATGAAATCTATTTGTTATTCATGATTGATGAAAAACCACTCAGGTATTATAATTCAGCTACATTCGGGCGGATAGCTCAGTTGGTTAGAGCGCATCTCTTACACAGATGAGGTCGCAGGTTCGAGCCCTGTTCTGCCCACCAAGAAACTTAGAAAACACCCTGCATGGATTGGGCATAGCCCGTCAATTCGACATATCCATATCCTGATATATCCTCACCATTAAGCGTGCCATTTACACGAACAGCGCCTTCCCAATAACGGAAAAATAATTTCATTTCCTGATCATTTATCACTGGTGTTATCTCCATTTGTAAATTAATCTGCTCTATATTAATATTCCATTGATTGGGATAGGTAATTTGATCAGATGTTTGCCAGGTATCCAGTACTTCAATTTCAAAATCATTCGCATCTAAATTCTCAGTATTGCTGTTCTTAAATATGATCGTTCCACTGGAAAAATCGCTGATACTTCCATCTTCCTGACGAATCTGGAACAACATAATTTCTGTGTTGTTATCCAATTGAATCGAGAACCAATCCCATCCAATTTGGTCGCTTCCCAATGTGCTGGTGCCGAACTCATGATCCATCCAGCTAATCCCATTGACATCAAATTCCTCATCAGAAATTCGTATCGTTCCTGTAGTTTCCATGCGCGACTGGCTGAAATAATAAGATGCATTGCCGATCTGACTGCCCTTCTGGCTCAAACCATCATTACCGTGGAATATGATGTCTTTTGTATCAGTCAATATTAAGTTAATTTCTATGTTGTCAGACCCGGCATTCATTTGGAAAACATTGTCCGACAATTGAACGATTTCCCAATCTTTTAGCCAGATGGAAAACAATGGATCCACCGATGTTCCTGCCAATCCGGCAGATCCTCTGGAAATTTGGTCAAATACATAATGTTGATTATTGGCTGTATCGGTTACGGCAAAATGTGCTAAATAGATCTGATTGCTGGTCCAATTTGACGCGCTTGAGTCTACAAATTGATCTGAGATAGCCCTTCTGAAAAAAGTCAATTGATATCCAAAGTGCCTACCTTCATCAGTCAATAAATTTCCAGTGTAATACCACCATTCAGTCATGTATTCCGGATGAGAGCCGTGATCGCTCGGAAAAACAAAATCCATGCGACCAATTGCCTTCTCATAATTATTTTCTTCGATGTGATTTTGATCCACTAAGAATGTAATGTTGGATCCACTCAATTGAGAAGGTTTGTTACCAGTGACCATAAAAAAAATAGATATCACGATCGATAAAATAAAAATAGATAATAAATATTTTTTATTCATCTCGAATGACCTGGATCGGTTTTAATTTATTCAATCTATACAGAGGATAAATTGCAGCAATCAAGGCTGCAATCATCGCAATAATTACACCCTGGGAGATTGACCAGAAATCCAAATAAAATTGTATGGTCCATCCAAATGAACGGAGATTTATGACATAAACGAGAATGAGCGAAATCACAATCCCGGTTGGAATCGCAAATATGCCTGCAAAAAAACCCATCAAACCCGTCTCGGTTAAAACCAATTGATTCAGTTCCTTTTGCCGGAATCCAATCGCTTTTAACATTCCAAATTCACGTTTTCGATCAAGCAATATGATCAAGGTTGCACTTAAAATACCGATAAATGAAACCATTGTAGCAATGAAACGCAAAGCATTTGTGATGGCAAATGTGCGGTCGAACACAACCATCACATCGTCACGTAAACTTTGGTTGGAACGGACAAGAAGTTGTTGATTGTTTTGCCCTACCCGTGATTTAATTTCTAGTACAGCGTCATTTACATTTTTGTCTTCATCCAAATTGATGGATATTGCAGTTATCTCTTCATTTTTCCAGTATTTTTCAAATACAGAACGGGACATCATGATATATCCCTGGCTGGAGGTGTAGTCCGAAAAAATGCCGATGATTTCAAATCTGACTTTCCCCGCGGGAGTCTCTATCGGCAGTACATCATTTATATCTACATCAAATCGATTCGCCAGAGGTTCTGCAATCAGTATTTTTTCGGATAATAGATTATTCCAAATATTCTCAATTGGTGTTCCAGTTTTGGTAAAAATCCGCTCGTAGGCAATTTCATCATTCGTGATCACATTAATTTGCAGATCACCAAAATCACTGATTCCATTGGTCGTCAATAAAGTATCAATTTTATTAATTTCAGGATATTCAAAGATGGATCTGACTGATTCCTGATCAATATATGCACTCGAACGATTTGAAAATTGGTTTGGTACAGAGATGTAAATATCACCCGCCAATGTCTCTCGTAGCCAGATTGAAACTGTGTACCGGAAACTATTGATCATCATCGCCATCCCAATCGTTACAGATACAGCAACCATCAATGAAGAAACAGCTACGGCAGTACGGCTGAGGGATCGATATAATTCCCGCGCTGCCATACCAGGAATTAATCCGAAGTATTTTTTCAAAACCTTCGACAGGATTGGGAGAATTAAGAATAAACCGAGTGCAGCGAAAATGGAAAAACCGGCAACAACCAGAAGAGTCGCGCCAAATGCCCACCATAGATTTTGAAAATAAGGGGAATACAATAAATAGTAACTAATTAAGAAAAGCATTACTCCAATAAAAGAAAGCTTAATTAGGTTCTTCCTGACTTTGCCTTCATAACCTGATCGAATTTTTGCTGTGCGCGGGGTTACCTGCGTTGCCTCGATAGCGGGTGGAATAGAAACCAGAATGGTAGCAAAAATGCCCAATAAAATTCCTTTGATCACGCTGACAGAAGGAATCGATACACTCTTGACAGTAGTAACATAATATAAATCATTGATTGTTTGCAATATCAAATTAACTGTTTCTCTTCCAAGAGCAATCCCAACAAGAACACCAAAAATAGTTCCTATCAATCCAATTACAAGGGCTTCAAAAATGATCATAAAGAAAACTTCTGATCGATAGAAGCCGATGCTACGATACAAACCAATTAATTCTCTTCTTTGAATGACGGAAAAAGTCATCGTGTTATAAATCAAAAAACCACCAACGACCAGGGCAAATAAACTGAGTGCGGTGAGGTTGAGTTGAAAAGCTTCTACCATATTACTTAATTGCTGGTTTTGATCGTTCGTTGAACGAATAACCAATCCTGATGGGAGTTCATTTTTTACAATTGATTCTTCATTAGGTTCATTAATTATTAATTCTATTCTATCTACAGTACCAATTTTATTGAAGGCAATCTGAGCTGTGGAAATATCAACAATAATCATCCCTTTTAAAGATTCTCTTGCAATCGGTTCGTCTGTCGAAATGAAACCAACAATTTTTAATTTTCCAGGTTTTCCTTCGAAAATATAATTAATGACATCACCCAGTTGTATGTCAAAATCATCAGTAAGATCCTGTGCCATGATGCCAGTATTGGGTTCAGAAATAATCGAAATTAATTGGTTGAATTGATTATCGTCTTTTCCATAATATTGTCGAAATGGGAAATCTAATAAAGGATCAATGCCTAAGATTAAAATAGCCTGCTGATCAAATTCCGTAACATTTACATATCCCTCAATGACAGGTGATGCTTCTTTGAATACCCCATTTCTCACCATTTGAACAAAAAATTCTTCCGGTATCCCCGATCCAGAAGCCAATATCTGATGGGTTGCTTTTCCGGTAATGCTTTGTGTACTTAAAGAAATCGCTTTTTTTGAACTTTCATTGGCATAATCAATCGCAATAACAACAGCTACTCCCAATAGAATGCCAATAATTAGAAGGATCGTTTGCCAACCCTGACGAATCAGATGGCGCAAACTGAATTTCAACAACAATCCTACAGATTTCATCTTAATCAGGTTTTTTACACGCAACTAATTTTCCATCCATGATCGAAAAAACCTGGTCCGCAAATTTTGCTGCTTCGCGGCTGTGGGTCACCAAAATCATATTTCTCTGGTCTTCTCTGGCCAATCTGGACAATAGTTCCATCACCATTTTTCCATTTTTATCATCAAGATTACCAGTAGGTTCATCAGCCAGAATCAAATCTGGTTTGTGAACAATAGCTCGCGCAATGGCAACCCTTTGTTGTTCCCCACCCGATAATTTATCCGGAAAATCATTTCTGCGATCTAACATACCAACCTTCGAGAGCAGAAATTCTGCCCTAAGAAGGTCATTCTTAGTCATCATATTTTTCAATTCCAACGGTAAAATCACATTTTCCCAAACTGTCAATGATGGCAGCAAATTAAAAAATTGGAAGATAAAACCTATATTGTTTCTTCTGATCTCGGTTAAATTTCGTTCGGATGAAGCGGAGATACTATGTCCATTAAAATGTATCGAACCTGAAGAAACGGAATCGATACCACTGATCAAGTTTAAAAGCGTACTTTTTCCACTTCCACTCTTACCCAGGATGGCGATGATCTGACCATTTTCGAATGAAACGGAAACCTGATCTAATACTTTGCGTTGGTTATTCGAACCATCTATATAAATTTTTGAAACATTTTCTAACTTTAAAAATATATTTTCCATAATCCTCATTTACCAGGATTCTAATCTCTTTTCACTTTTTCTTCGAAATCCGTGTATAACATTTTACAAAATTTGTACAACAATTAATGAACTTTTATCATTTGAAAATAATCATCGCATTTTCTAGAAATTAACAGTCTTCCTGATTGTAATTAACCTTGTTATAATAAATATATCTGGGGATGACAGGCTTCGACGGGAGAGGCTGGTCCCAGATTGCGAGCCGAGAGGTACCGACCTCGATAAATCAGTACAAAAAAACAAGTGCCAATCGCACAAACACGTACGCTGCTATGCCTCTCGCTGCCTAGTGAAAGACTAGTAGCCGAATGGTTCTTTTGAGAACCACGTCTATCTACCCCGCTACCTGACCGGTGGAAGAATAGGCGACACAAAGTCAGGGTGCCATATTTCAATCTGCGGGAAATATGAAAGAGGACTTTCGGGTCTGAGCAGATAGCACTACACTAGTTTTGTTGGTTGTCTTGTGTAGCTGTAAAAAGATCAACTAACTACGCTCGTAGATATCTGCTGATCTATTCTTTCGGACGCGGGTTCGATTCCCGCCATCTCC